>FSYV01000088.1_pt1 | contig 30619 bp, 25 predicted proteins | sample 1638641 | NCBI WGS metagenome assembly FSYV01 (sample SAMEA3914813, study PRJEB12502) | metagenome | biome: forest; material: soil | place: Canada | collected 2011-07-07 | depth 0.3 m
CCCGGTCCCGGTCCCGGTCCCGCACGCACTACTTGACGGCTTCGTAGAAATAGTACTTCGCCGTATAGGGCACACTGCTCACCCCGCCGACACTCGCAGCGTTGCACCCATCGATCGGCGCTTTGCCCCCTACCGTTGCCAGACGCTGCACATGCGTAATATGGCTGAAGACCCCGTCGCCCGAAGCCGATTTGGCTTCCAGCAGCAGCCAGCTGATTGCATTGCCGTCCGGCCCCTTGTCGCTGGCCTTTACCTGCCCGACAACTTTGCTGCCGTCCAGGCTTTCCCAGGTCGGTCCGCCGTAATGCTTGCCAAGTTTCTTGTCCTGCGCGTCAAACAGATCCGCTTGCGGTGCGGAGAAATTCCAGGCAAAGGCTGCTTTATTGTTTTTGTCCGCGCCGCATTCATAAATCTGGAACCCGACGGCCTTGACGGCGAGTTTCAGTACATGGCCCGGCGGCACCTTCAGCGCGTCCGGCGTCGGCGGTACGATTTCCTGCGCGGTGGCGATGCCGCCAAAGCCAATTGAGAAAAGCAGGGGGAGCGTGATGCGGAGTGTCATGGTGGTTCCTTTCCTGGTTTATTAGACGCCGAGTACATATTTTTCGCTGCGCAGGCGCCACGCCGCGAAGCTGATGGATAACAGAGCTGCCAGCAAGGAACTGCCCATGGTCAGCACGTAGGGCAGGAGGCCGACATCCTGCCCCTTGGCAACCTCAAGCAGCAGCGTCTGGTTCGACAGCACCGGTACGATGTACATCCACGTGGCGGTATTCAAGTCCAGCATCGGCACGATGATGGTCGGCAGCATCGGCAGCAGGACGGCGAAGCTCATCATGGTTTGCGCTTCCTTGAAAGTTTTGGCGTTCATCGCCAGGGCAATCTCGAAAGCGGCGGCAAACAGGCACAGCGGTATGGCACAGCCGATCATGCCGAACAACAGCGGCCAGCTGACGCGCCATGACATGCCGATTTCCTCGAGCGGCATCCATTTCAGGATCAAGTGGGCCACGATCAATTCCAGCGTCAGGCCGATGACGGCCAGCGTCGCCGTGGCCAGCCATTTCCCCATGATGAGTTCAAATGCCCGTATCGGCTGCGCCAGCAGCACTTCGAGCGAGCGCCGTTCACGCTCGCCGGCGGTTGTGTCCATGGCAGTATTGAGGCAGAAGAAGAAGCTCGCGGCAAAAAAGATGCCCAGCAGCGCGCCAAGAAACTGCACCGAGCGCGAGGCATTGGTTGCGGTATCGTAGTTCTGCAACTGGATCGGCGTGAGCGCGGCCGGCGACACGCCGTGCGCCAGCAGCCGCTCGCCGGCAATCATGCTGTTGTAGTTGTGCAGGACATTTTCCACGCGTCGCAGTTTCGATTGCTGGTCCGACGCCGAATCGAACCATAGCTCGATGCGCGCGGGACGCATCGCATTGAAACTGTCGGTGAATTTTTCGCCCACCTTGACGACCGCAACATATTGCCGCAGGCGCAGCAGCTCGGTGATGTCGGCGTCGCTCATGTCGTCGCGCGCCGTGATCTTGATATTTTTCTGCTGCAACATGCTCTGCAGTGTCGGCACCTGCGCGCCGCCGATGACTACCAGTGCGACATTTTCATGCTCGCCTTTGACCGTCAGATCGATGATCTTGTGCAGCGCGACCCACAACATGAGCGGATACAGCACCACGATCATCAGCAACACGCCGAGCGCGCGCCGGTCGCGGAAGGCTTCGCGCAATTCCTTGCGCAGGACGACGGCGAACTTGCCGCTGCGTTGGCCCCTCATGCGGATATCCCCTCGTCGGTGCCCACCAGGCTGACAAAGGCATCTTCCAGGTTGGCGATCCCGGTGCGCTGGCAGATTTCATCGGGCGAGCCCTGTGCCACTGTCTTGCCTTTGGCGATGACGATCACGTCGTCGCACAGGTGCGTGACTTCCTGCATGACGTGGGTCGCCATGATGATGCAGCAGCCTTCTTCGCGCAATGCAGTCAGCGTGCGGCGCAGCGCGCGCGTGCTCATGACGTCGAGACCGCGGCTCGGTTCGTCGAGCAGCAGGTGGCGCGGCTTGTGCAGCAGGGTGCGGGCCAGGGCCACCTTGATGCGCTGGCCCTGCGAAAAGCCTTTCGCCCTGCGGTCGAGAATGTCTTCCATCGCGAGCAGGCCGACGACGTCGTCGATCCGGCGCGCAATGTCCGGTTTGCTCATGTCGTTCAACTCGCCGAAATAGACCAGGTGTTCGCGCGTGGTGAGGCGATCGTAGAGGCCGAACTGGTCGGTCAGGAAACCGATGTTGCGGCGAACTTCGATCGGGTTCCTGGCCGGATCGCGGCCATCGATGCTGATCGAGCCCTGGTCGCGTTGCAGCAAGCCCACCAGCAGGCGCAGCAGCGTGGTCTTGCCTGCGCCATTCGGTCCAAGCAAGGCGGTCGTGCGCCCGTCCTGCGCGGCGAAACTCACACCTGCCAATGCCTGAACGGCGCCGAAGCGTTTGCGCACGTCGTCAACCTGGATCATCTCATTCCTTCCGAAGTGGGCTGGTGGACTAGGGATGCGGGCCGGCCGCACCCAACTGGAAGCCGTTGCGCGGGATTTCCTTCAAACAATCTGCAGCCAAAGGCTGGTCGGGGCGGTCGAGGAATTCGCGCAACAGGCGCGGCACACAGCCGGCCTGCGACACGATGTGCCCGGCGTTGGCAACCACGAATTGCTGTGCATGCGCCATGTGCCTGGCCGCACTCTCGGCGCGATGCGGCGGCGTTACCGGATCAAGCGCGCCGGAGAGCAACAGCGTGGGTGCTGCAATCGTGCCGGGTTCCGACGCCGCAATTGCAGGCACGTCGATTGAGCGGCACAGCTTGGGCAAGAGTTTGACTTCCTGGCCGGCCAGGAAGGAATTGCGTTCCTCGTCCGCCACGATGGCCGGCGTGATGCGCGGGATGTCTTCCGCGCAGGTCACGGCCAGCATCAGCCCGATCGCCGGGCCTTCCAGCGAAAAGTCGCTGGCGCTGTACATCTGCGCGACGAAGGGATTCCAGTTGCCCTTGTCGGCGCTATCGATCAGGAACGGCAGGCGATTGGCGTTATCGGCCGAATACAGCACGGTGCGCACGGTTTGCAGGAAGCGCGCGGACGCCAGGCGCATCTGGATGCGGCGCGCGGTGCGCGGGTGATAGAAGTCGAGGCCGACATCGCCACCGTTGACGCGCGCGAGCAGGGCGGAAAATTGCTGCGCCAGATGCGGATAGGCTTTGCTGCAGCCGGGATCGGCGGCGCATTGGCGGAAGGTTGCGTCGAGCGAGGCTTGCGCATCGGCACCCCAGGCGAAGATGATCTGGTCGGGCGCCGCCACGCCGTCGAGCACCATCGCGCGCACTGCTGCGGGAAACAGGCGCGCATAGGCTTGCCCCAAGCGCGTGCCGTACGATCCGCCCCAGAGGTTGACCTGCGCGTAGCCGAGCGCCTTGCGCACCTGCTCAATATCGCGCGCCGAATTTTCCGTATTGTAGAACTTGAACGGCTTGTTCAATGACTTCATGCAGCCATCGATCAATTGCACCTGTCCCGCTTCGTCGAGATCGTCCACCTCTTGCGTACTTTCGCAATCGAGCTTGCCCGACAACCCCGTGCCGCGCTGGTCAATGAAAACGATATCGCGCGTTGCGCGCAGTTTGCGGAAACCCGATTCAAGCAAGGGCAAGATGTCGCTGCCGGCTTGCCCGGGGCCGCCGGCCAGGACAAACACCGGGTCGGGGCGGGCGGCTTCGCGCAGGGCAGGGGCAAGCGTTACATGCAGGTTCAGATTGCCGCCAGCGGCGTTTTGATAATCAAGCGGCACTGCCACAGCGATGCAGCGCAATGCCTGATCGAAACCGGGGAGATGGCAACTGTGGCCGGGTTGTGGAGTTGCTGTGGCAGCCGCCGCATGCAAGCTCACGGTGAGGAGCGCCGCCGTGGCAAGTGCAACTGTAACGAGTGCTGCCGTAATGCGTGCGGCAATAACGCGTGCAATAGTCGGCAGGGCGATGGCGCTTCGTTGATTGATGTTTCCCACTAGGCAGGCTCCGGCAATCTGGTCATGTCAGGTTGGCAAATTATAGACGCAAAGCTTGATCGGGTCGCAATCGGCATCGTGGGAATCCTGATGGATGAATTTACCCGCCAGGAGGCTTGATCCGCATATGGTTTTCGTGCATGGAACGGTTCGCGCTGATATAGTATATCCAACAGATACGAGATATCGCGTCGATCACCTATGGATCACTCACCAGGACACCCAACATGAGCATGGACGCGCTAAAAGCGAAATTGAAGGAACTTCACCTGGCATTGCATAATGCCGAGGCGCCGGATAGCGAATTGGTCGAACTCTTGCAAGTGCTCGATGGCGACATTCGCAATCTGGTGCAGAAGCAGGCGCCGAATGCCGATAGTGATGCCGGCCTGGCTACTCGGGCTCAATCGATTTCCGCCAGGTTTGCGGCAAAACACCCGCATATTGCGCCGATGTTGCGCGATTTGACGGACATGCTTGCCAGCATGGGGATATAGGACCAGAGGGGCCATTCCACATCGTGGCGAACGGCTCGCCGTTGGGCCTGGCAACACACCAGCGTGTCGATGCTGTTGGCACAAGGACTGAGCCGCGCAGTCGATTTGCGGGTGCGCCTTCAATACAGGATGAGTAACGGCATGACCGTACAAAATGATGCGCGCGCGATGGCGCGCAAGATGTTGCGTTGCGCCGCGCGCGTGGTCTTTGGCGACGCCACGTCGATTAAAGGCAAGACCGTCGATATATCCATGTCGGGTGTGAGCGTCATGCTCGATGAGCCCGTCACCGTCGGTCGTCCATGCACCGTGATGCTTGAACCTTCCGTCAATGGGAAGCCGGTCAAGGTCAGCGTTCAGGCCAAGGCTGTTTACTGTACCTGCGTGGGAACCTCCGGTTTTCGTGTCGGCTTGCAATTTGGTCCGCAAGATTCGGCGATGGCAAAGTTGATACGGCAATTGCTGCAATAATTTCCCCCACTTCACTCGGATGGACAGATGACGATGAAACGAGCCGCCTTGATATTGTCCGCCATCCTGGCCGGATTGGTATTGCTGTTTGCCGCCTACTCCTGGTTGTCCCTGACATGGTCGTATTCCGAGGGACAACGCGCAGGTTATGTGCAAAAATTCTCCAAAAAAGGCTGGATCTGCAAGACCTGGGAGGGCGAATTGCTGTTGACCACGCTGCCGGGCGTTGTGCCGGAAAAGTTCGAGTTCACTGTCCGCAACGAAGCGGTCGCGCAGCAGATTTCGGCGAACATGGGCAAGCGGCTGGTGCTCACTTATGAGCAGCACAAAGGCGTTCCCGGATCCTGCTTCGGGGATACCGAGTATTTTATTGAAAAGATGATCGTATCTGAATGATCCGGTCCCCCGTTTCCACCATTCATCAAGGAAAAAACCACATGCATCGACTCCAGGGCGCAGGTCGGTTCGCCGCCACGGGTTTGGCAGCATCGGCATTGCTTGCCATGCTTCAACTACCGGCCCATGCCGAAGGCGACGAGATCTTCAGTTTCATTGAATCCAAGCCCATCAACGAACTTTGGCTCAACCCCGGGTTGGTCTCCTACCACTGGGACCGCGACAAGAATTTGAATGGCAACAATTATGGCGTGGGCGCGGAATACCGATTCTCCACCGTCGCCTCGGTCACGGCAGGCGAGTTCAATAACAGCGACCGCGCCATCTCGGACTATCTCGGCGTGTATTACCAACCCATCGGCATCGGCCCGGTGCGCATAGGCGCGGTCTTCGGCGGATTCAACGGGTATCCGAACTATCGCAACGGGGGGTGGTTTCCCGCGGCGATCCCCACGGCAAGCTACGAATACGGGCGCGTCGGCCTGAACCTGATGTACGTGCCGAGCTACCAGGACCGGCTGTATGGTGCTTTGTCATTCCAAATCAAATTGAAGGTGTTTTGACATGCTGGGCGTACACGATCTATCCCTCTTCATTATTTCAGGCCTGTTGCTCAACATCACGCCCGGCCCCGACTCGCTCTACATCATCGGACGCAGCGCATCGCAAGGTTGGCGCGCGGGCGCGGCTGCCGCGTTCGGCATCGGCACGGGGACCATGGTGCATGTGCTGGCGGCGGCTTTCGGCTTGTCGGCAATCCTGGCGACCTCCGCTACCGCGTTCACCATCGTGAAATTGATAGGCGCGGCGTATCTGCTCTATGTCGGCGCCGGCATGTTGTTCAAGCGCGCAGTGAAGGCAGATGCAGTAGAAGTGGCAAATGCCATGACGAATGAGGGCGAAGCGATACCTCAGGCTGGGGGCAAGCTCGCGCAGGCCTCGATGCGCCAGATATTTTCCCAAGGTTTCCTCACCAACGTGCTTAACCCGAAGGTGGCCTTGTTCTTCCTCGCATTCGTGCCCCAATTCATCGACCCCGCCGCGCCGCACAAGGCGTTGGCCTTCGTTTTCCTTGGCGTGGTGTTCAACGCCAACGGCATGCTTTGGTGCAACTTCCTCGCCTGGTCTGCAGCAACGGCGAGCGCGCGATTAAAGGGTAAGGGCAGGGGCAATGGCAAGTTGGCCAATCTCTTGAACCGCGCAACGGGCGGATTGTTCGTTGCGCTTGGCATCAAACTAATATTCAGCAAGCAAAGTTAGCAGGGGCAAAGCATGGTCAGTACCGAGACACTGATTTTGTTCGTCTCCACTTCGCTGGCGCTGGCGATCACGCCTGGGCCAACCATGTTGTTGGCGTTGTCGAACGGGATCGTGGCGGGCCGCCGCACGGCCCTGTTCGGCATCCTCGGCGCGACACTGGCCAACGCGGCATTGATCACCCTGGTCGCACTCGGCCTGGGGGTGGTGCTCTCGACCTCGGAAGTGTTGTTCAACGCCTTGCGTTACGTCGGCGTGATGTATCTCTGCTGGCTCGGCATCAAGTTGTGGCGCGCCAAGTCCACAGCGATAGACCGCTCCACGCTGGCAGGCGATGGCGCGGCGCTGACGGCCAGGCGGGCCTTTGTCCGCAGCGCATCGGTTGCCCTGTCCAACCCCAAGGGATTGTTATTCTTTTCCGCGTTCCTGCCGCAATTCGTCAATCCAGCCGATGCACAGGCGCCGCAATATGCCGAGCTAGCAGCCATCTTTCTCGGTCTCGATGCAGTGGTGATGTTTTCCTACGCGACGGCAGGCATGAAGGCAGTGCGTTATCTGTCGGCGCGCGGGTTGATCATGATCCACCGCGTTTGTGCGATCGCGATGTTTGCACTTGCCGCCGTTCTGGCCGTTGCTCGACGCGCCAATGCTTGACCTTATTGGCGTATTTGCGCGGTGGCTGTCTTTTGCGGTAATATACGCTTAGTGTATATTATTAATTAAAAGGGCGCCCAGATGACAACCCAACAAACCCTTTTGCGCGAAGCCATGCAAACCCTCAGCATGACGCGCGATGCCTTCGCCGAACGCCTGTCGATCAAGCGCCGTGCACTTGACGCCTGGCTTTTGCCCGATACTTCCAATGAATTCAGGGTCATGCCCGACGTCGTGCACAAGTTCATCGGCGAAATCATGCGGGTCGAACCGCAAAACAAGAAACATACGCATGGCGTATATAAATCCGGTCTCGCCGATCGCATCGCACACAATGGCAAGCCGCAGCTGATCTCGGTCGATCAGTTCGCGCGCGACTCGGTTGAAGAGTTGCTGCTGCTGGCTGAAATGATGGAGCCGATCGCGCGGCGCCAGAAAGTAACGCGCGTGCTGGAAGGCGCCGTGTTGGGCAATTTGTTTTTCGAGGCCAGCACCCGCACCCGCGTGAGTTTCGGCGCGGCGTTTTGCCGCCTCGGCGGCTCGGTTTGCGACACCACCGGGTTCACGTTTTCATCAATGGCCAAGGGCGAATCGATCTATGACACCAGCCGCGTGATGTCAGGCTATGTCGATGCGATGGTGGTACGCCACCCGGACAAGGGTTCGGTTGCCGAATTCGCCGAAGCCACCAATATTCCCGTGATCAACGGCGGCGACGGCCCCGGCGAACATCCGAGCCAGGCCTTGCTCGATCTCTACACGATCCGCAAGGAATTCTCCCGCCTCGGCAAGCAGATCGACGGTGCACACATCGCGCTGGTCGGCGATCTCAAGTATGGCCGCACCGTGCATTCGCTGATCAAGCTCCTGTCGCTCTACAAGGGCATCAAGTTCAGCCTGGTGGCGCCGGCTGTTTTGGAAATGCCGTCCTATATTCTCGATCTGGTGGCAAGCCGCGGCCATAGCATCGTGCAACTGCAATCGCTGCGCCAGGGTTTGCAAGACGTGGACCTGCTATATGCAACGCGCATCCAGAAGGAGCGCTTTGCCGGCGAGGAAATCGAAGGCTACAGCTCGGACCTGCAGGTCGATCGCAACATGCTCGATACCGCGTGCAGCCCCGATGCCTTCGTGATGCACCCCTTGCCGCGCGACAGCCGCCCCGGCGCAAACGACCTGAGCACCGATTTGAACCACGATCCGCGCCTGGCAATCTTCCGCCAGACCGACAATGGCATCCCGGTGCGCATGGCGATCTTTGCGGTGCTGTTGGGTGTCGAGCAGCAGATTCCCGGCAGTCTGCGCGACGCGACGTGGAAGACACCGAGCCAGATCGGTCCATATGACGCGGAGTTTCATCACCTGTAAGAACTTGCATTGATGGAGGCGACGATGACTCAAGTAGAACGCAAAGGCTCGACCATCATCCCGGCAATGCGCTATCGCAATGCCACCGCAGCCATCGAGTGGCTGTGCAACGTGTTCGGCTTTCGCGTGCACCTGATGGTGCCCGGCGAAGGCGACATCATCCACCACGCACAATTGAGCCTGGGCGCCGGCATGCTGATGCTGGGGTCTGTGGCGGATAACGAGTTTGGTCGATTCATCAAGCAACCCGATGAAATCGGCGGCGCGGAGACGCAAAGCGCCTATATCGTCGTAGGCGATGCCGACCTCGTGTACGCGCGCGCCAAGCTGGCCGGCGCGGATATCGTGCGTGTGATACAGGATGAAGATTACGGCGGGCGCGGCTTCACCTGCCGCGATCCGGAAGGCCATATGTGGAGCGTCGGCTCCTATGATCCCTGGAGCGAAGGGAATTGACGTTGGCGGCAGGGTAATCGACGCACCGTGTTTGGTCCGGTGAGTGCAAGCGGCCACCCAGTTGGCTAACGCATAAACCCAAATAAGTTATCAAGCACCGCATCCGGCTGCTCGCCCATCAAGTCATGCCCGCAATTTGCAAGCTGCACGATGCGTGCTTGCGCGATCGCCTTGGTCAGCGTGGCTGTCGCCTTGGGCGGCGTCATCATATCGCGTCTTCCGAGCAGGAACAGCGTAGGGCAGCTCACGTTCTGTGCTGCCGCTTCGCCGTTGGCGTAGGCGTTGCAGGCGGAGAAGTCGATGTGAAACACCTTTTCATCGCTATGCCGCGATACGTATTGCATCAGGCGTTGCCCGCCGCCCGGGACATAAAAGCCGGGACCGGGAAAGGAAGGCTTTTGCGCGATCGAACTGTGCGACCAGATGTTGACCATGTCGATCGCGCTTTGCTCCTCATTCAGGGCCGCATTCAATAGCGTATCGGACACCTTCATCGGATAGGCTGTACCAACCAGCGCCAGCTTGCTCACGCGAGCGGGTGCGCGCGCGCAGGTTTCGAGCGAGACCAGCGAGCCCATGCTGTGACCGATCAAGCTGGCCTGCTGCACGCCGGCGGCGTCGAGCAGGCGCAATATCCAGTCGGCCATCGCTTCGACCGAGGTCATTGCCGGCCCGTGGCTGCGGCCGTGGCCGGGCAGGTCGACCGCCAGCACGCCGTAGCCGTGGTGCGCGAAATAGCGCGTCTGCAGAATCCACACCGAGTGATCGTTCTGTGCCCCGTGGACGAATACGACAGTGGGCAGGGCGGGATCGAAGGTTTTGCCGCCGGTGTAGCAGTAGGCGTCGCGGCCGTCAACGTTCAACAGCATGTCAGTCTCCCTTTTGCGCCGCCTTCAAGCCGCGCGCCAAATCGTTGATCAAGTCGTCCACGTCTTCCAGGCCGACAGACAGGCGCATCGTGCCTTCGGTCAATCCCGCTGCCAGCAATTGATCGGCCGGGACGCGGAAGTGTGTCGTCGATGCCGGGTGGATTACCAGCGATTTGGCGTCGCCGACGTTGGCCAGGTGGGAAAACACATCGAGCGATTCGACAAAACGCCGCCCCGCCGCGCGCGAACCCTTGATGCTGAACGAGAATACCGCGCCGCATCCTTTCGGCAACAAGGTCTTGGCCAGAGCATGGTCCGGGTGCGATTCAAGTTCAGGATAGGACACCGATTCCACTGCCGCGTGAGAAACGAGGAACTCCACCACCTTGCGCGTATTGGCGACATGCTTTTCCATGCGCAACGACAGCGTTTCCACACCTTGCAGGATGGCAAAGGCATTGTGCGGACTCATCACCGCACCAAAATCGCGCAAGCCTTCGCGCCGCGCCCGCAGCGAAAACGGCGCCACGCTGGACTCTTCGGCAAATACCATGCCGTGGAATCCGTCGTAGGGTTCGCATAGCTCGGCAAATCGCCCGGTCTTGTCATACGCGGTCTGCCAGTCGAAGCTGCCGCCGTCGACCAGCACACCGCCGATTGCCGTGCCGTGACCGCAAAGAAACTTGGTGGCGGAATGGAATACCAGATCGGCCCCATGCGCGAATGGCCGCAACAGGTAGGGCGTGGTGAAGGTCGAGTCGACCATCAGCGGCAGGTGGTTTGCATGCGCGATTTCCGCGATGGCCGGGATGTTGAGCACGTCGAGACCAGGATTGCCCAATGTTTCGCCAAACAACACTTTGGTGTTCGGCCGAATCGCGGCGCGCCATGCATCGAGATCGCGCGGATCAACGAATGTCGTCTCGATGCCGAAGCGTTTCAGCGTGTAGGCCAGCAGGTTTTGCGAGCCGCCATACAGCGCGCGCGATGCGACCACGTGCGACCCCGCGCCGGCGATGGTTGTCAGCCCCAGATGCATCGCGGCTTGCCCGCTGGCCGTGGCAATGCCGGCTACGCCGCCTTCGAGTGCGGCAATGCGCTCTTCCAGCACCGCGTTGGTGGGGTTCGATATGCGCGAATAGACATGGCCGGCGCGTTCCATGTTGAATAACGAGGCGGCGTGGTCGGAATCCTTGAATACGAAAGCGCTGGTAAGATAAATGGGTGTCGCGCGCGCGCCGGTTGCCGGGTCGGGCGCTGCGCCGGCATGCAATGCCAAAGTATCGAATCCGGGATAGCTGGGGCTGCTCATGGTGGCATGATCTCCTCTTGTTTCTTGCTGATACTTGCTGATATTTCTCGCCGATATGCGTTCGATCGGTCGAATGATCTTTGCTGTGACGCAACAAAACTGCCACGATGCGAAATCACGGCACGTTGTAGTCGCGCATCGTAGCACTGAATGCTTTGCGTCACTTGATCCGGGCGCTGGATTTTTCCCGGCGCATGCGCTACATTGCAAACATAGGGGCGTTCCACTGGGGCACCCATAACAACAACCATGAGCGGGACGCCACAATGAAAGTATCCGAGATCCTCCAAGTCAAGGGCAACATCCTCTTCACCGTAACACCCGAGACAGCGATGATGGACGCGGTCAACACGATGGTGGAAAAAGATATCGGTTCGCTGGTGGTGATGGAGTTCGGCGAATTGGTCGGCATGCTGAGCTTTCGCGAAGTGATGAAGACCATCCACAACAACAGTGGCGCAGTCGGGCCCGGAAGTGTGCGCAAGCACATGGACGATTCGCCGATTACCGTCACGCCCGATACGGAAATCAACGAAGTGCGCCGCCTGATGCTGGAGCGCCACGCGCGCTACGTGCCGGTAATGAATGCCCGCACCCTGCTTGGTGTGATTTCCTTCTATGACGTGGCGAAGGCGGTTGTCGAAGCGCAGAGTTTCGAGAACAAGATGCTCAAGGCCTACATCCGCGACTGGCCCGCCGAAGGCGAAGACGAATAATTCACCGATTGCTTTCCCGTTGCGCCACGCAATGCGCGTTTCCACCCTGGACCAACCGGTTTCCAGGGCAAGGTACAGGGCATCTCCAAGAATCTTCTACGCAACCGAGCTCCCCGGCCATCTCGGGTCGGCGATGTTCGCTGCGACTTTTAAAGATGCCCTATACTGACATTTCCCCACTCCGATCAAAGGAACCCTCATGCACATAGCCATCGTCGGCGCCGGCTTGGCCGGTCTGATTTGCGCACGTCAATTGCAGGACCAGGGCAACCAGGTCACGGTCTATGAAAAGGGTGCCGAAATCGGCGGCCGCATGGCGACGAGACTGACTGAATTGGGCGGATTCGATCATGGTGCGCAATATTTCACCGCCGGCAGCGAAGAATTCAAGAAGGCGATCGTCGGATGGCGCAAGGCCGGTATCGTCAGCACCTGGGACGGCAAGCTGGTCATGCTCGAAAATGGCGAGCATAGTCCGGCGCCGCGTAGTGCCGAACGCCTGAAACAGCGCTACGTTGCCGTGCCGGGCATGAATTCCCTTTGCCAACATCTGGCACAAGGCATCGACATCCGCGCCGAACAATCGGTCAAGCGCATCGAAGCGCATGGAGATCAATGGCTGCTGAAAATCTCCTCCGACGGCGCGCCGATCGACGCCAGCGCCGGCCCCTTCGATGCCGTCATCGTGGCAACGCCGGCGCTTGCCGCCGTGCCGTTGCTCTCGGTCGTACCCAAATTGGCGGCCGAAGCGGAAAAAGCCCGCTTTGCCCCATGCTGGGCGCTCATGCTCGGATTTCAGGAGCCGCTCGATCTCGGTTATGACGGGGCGTGGGTGCAGTCGTCGCGTCTCGCATGGATTGCACGTGACTCTTCCAAGCAGCAGCGCCGCCCCGGGGAGCATTGGGTCGCCCACGCCTCGGGCGCCTGGAGCGAAGAGCACTTTGACGATGACGATGATCGCGCCAAGGAAAAGTTGTTGCGGGCATTCCACGAAGCGACAGCTTCCCAAGTGCAACCGATCTATGTGGCGCTCAAGCGCTGGAGCCTTGCGCAAGCGGTGCAAACCGTCGCCGGCGCCTGCCTGTGGGACAATCGCCAGCGCATCGGCGCCTGCGGCGACTGGTTTGCTGCGGGGCAGGACGGCAGCGGGCGGCTGGAAAATGCCTATCTAAGCGGCCTGGCCATGGCAGAGTCGCTGCGCCTGGCGGTTCACTAATTGGCCGGTTGACCATCACGGCGTTTGGCCGAGCTTTTCGCTTCCTTCGGTATCATTTGCCGCGACCTTGCGTTTTATGCTGACGCAAGGCGAAACCTTCATTACACTTCGTATCCAGTTACGTTGTATCCAGTGGGAACATACTTCAGATCGAAGTGCGTTCCTGTTCTCGGACTATCCCACATTTGATCGATATGAGCCAATCCAGTCAATTTAGTTTGCTCAAGCAGCGCCGCTTCGCGCCATTTTTTTGGACCCAATTTTTTGGTGCGTTCAATGACAATGTGTTCAAGACAGCGCTGATCACAGCACTGACCTTTGACGCAGCAAGCTGGACCACCCTCCCTGCTGGCACACTGAACAACATGATTCCCGGCCTGTTCATCCTGCCTTTCGTGTTTTTCTCGGCCACCTCAGGCCAGTTGGCCGACAAGTTCGACAAGGCGCGCATGGCGCGTGCGGTCAAAGTGCTGGAAATTGTGATCATGCTGATCGCAGGCGTGGGCTGGTTTAGCCATAACCTGTGGTTGCTGATCGCTGCTGTGGTTGGCATGGGGATACACTCAACCGTCTTTGGCCCGGTAAAGTACGCCTACCTGCCGCAACATTTGAAGAAGGATGAACTCATCGGCGGTAACGCCGTGATCGAAGCTGGCACCTTCGTTGGCATCGTGCTTGGCGAAGTGCTCGGCGTTGTGCTCGTCGAGTTGCCGGGTTGGGGTGTGGAACTGGTGGCAGGCGCCACGCTCGTTTTTGCCCTGGTCGGCTGGGGCGCCAGCCAGTTCATTCCGCCTTCGCCTGCCGCAGATGCCAATCTCAAGATCAACTGGAACGTCTTTTCAGAATCGTTCCGCAATCTGAATTTTTCGAGCAAAAACCGCCCCGTGTTCCTTTCTCTGCTCGGCAATTCATGGTTCTGGTTCTATGGCGCCATCATGCTGGCTCAATTCCCTGAATTTGCCAAAGCCTACCTGCATGGCGACCATAATGTGTTCGTGCTGCTGCTGGCGATCTTCTCGATCGGCATCGGCGCAGGCTCACTCTTGTGCGAGAAACTTTCGGGCCACAAGATAGAAATCGGCCTGGTGCCGCTCGGATCGATCGGATTGAGCATCTTTGGCGCCGATCTTTATTTTGCTGCGATATCTTACGTCAACACGCAGACCGTTGGCATTGAAGGTTTCCTCGCGCAGCACGGTAGCTGGCACGTCCTGTTCGACTGCACCATGATCGGCATATTTGGCGGCTTCTATGTCGTGCCCCTGTTCGCCCTGATCCAGACGCGCTGCGATCCAGCCCACATCTCGCGCACCATTGCCGGGATGAACATCCTCAACGCGCTGTTCATGGTGGTTGCCTCCATCATGGCCATGATTCTGTTGAACCTCGGCGCCACGGTGCCGCAACTGTTCCTGATCACGGCTGCCTTGAATGCGCTGGTGGCGATCTATATCTTCTCGCTGGTGCCTGAATTCCTGTTGCGTTTCCTGGCCTGGATTCTGATTCACACCATTCATAGCGTACGCGGCGTCGATACCGACCGCATACCGCAAGAAGGCGCAGCCGTGCTGGTATGCAATCACGTCAGCTATGTCGACGCCTTGGTCATCGTGGCGTGCAGTCCGAGGCCGATTCGCTTCGTCATGGATCACCGCATTTTCAAGATTCCGGTCATGTCATGGCTATTCAGGAGCGCGAAAACGATTCCTATCGCGCCGGCCAAGGAAGACCCCGTCATGATGGAGCGCGCTTATGACGAAATCGCCAAGGCCCTGGCCGAGGGCGACCTGGTCTGCATTTTTCCGGAAGGCCGGCTGACCAAGACCGGTGAAATGAACGAGTTCAAGGGTGGCATCAAGAAGATCATCGATCGCTCGCCGGTGCCGGTGATTCCGATGGCCTTGCGCGGCCTGTGGGGCAGCTTGCTGACACGCGGCGAGGGCAATCCGTTCGAGCGCTCGTTCCGTCGCGGACCGTGGTCGAAGTTGTCGCTGGCGGTAGGTGAGGCGCTCGCGCCTGCCGAGGTGACGCCTGAATTGTTGCAGGAGAAGGTGTTGGCGTTGCGGGGGGAGTGGAAGTAGGGGGACTCGGGGGAGGTTGCGCGCCCTCTTGCGCGACTCTTCGTCTTTTTTGCTTCTTGCGATTTATGCATACGTAGTTTGACATTTGACCTCAAATGCCGGGCCGCCCCCAGCATCGGAGGTTGAGTCATCAGTTCAAATTGAATAAAGCCAGCTCAGTTGGTTAGCCGAGAGATCCGGCGGATGCCGTACCCTTCAACCCCACATCCTCCGCCTGCAATTGCGGCGCCACGCTAGGCAGTGTCAACACGAACGTCGTCCCCGACCCCACTTCGCTCTGCACCCGCACCTTGCCCCCCAATACACCGGTCACAATATTGTGCGTAATGTTCAGGCCCAGTCCCGAACCGCCGGCGCCAAGCTTGGTGGTGAAGAACGGATCGAAAATGCGATTGAGATTTCCTTGCGGGATGCCGATGCCATCATCCATGACCGATAGTTCGATGGCGCCCTCGCGATTGCGTATCGCAGATAGCGAAACCTTGCCGGTGTTGCGTCCCTCGAAGCCGTGCAGCAAGGCATTGTTGATGAGGTTGGTGATCACCTGCCCGAGCGGACCGGGGTAGCTGTCCAGTGTCAGATCGGACGGAATGTCCTGGTCGACTTCGAAGGCGGTCTTTCTCAACGTCGGCGACAACGTCAGGAGAATTTCCGACACCACTTCCGCAAGCGAGAAAATGCGGCGCTGCGAACTGGTCTGGTCGACCGCAACCTGCTTGAAACTGGTGACCAGGTTTGCCGCCCGGAACAGGTTGCGCACGAGGATGTCGCCTGCCTTGGCGGAATCTTTCAGGTAGGCATCCAGCGTTGAACGCTTCATGCCGCTGCCTTCGGCGAAACCTTCGGTCATGACTTTGGTCTGGTCGACCAGCGTGCTGGCGACCATCAGGCTGTTGCCGATCGGCGTGTTGAGTTCGTGCGCGATGCCGGCAACCAGGGAACCGAGCGCCGCCAGCTTTTCGCTACGCACCAGCTCTTCCTGCGCCATGTTCAGGGTGGTCAATGTTGCCGCCAGTTCCATGTTGGCGCGCTGCAATTCATCGGTGCGCTCGATCACGCGCTGTTCCAGGTTGGCGTTGAGTTCGAGGATTTCGTGTTCGATGCGGCGTTTGTCGGTGACATCTTCGCAGGCGTAAATCACGAATTTTTCGTTGCGCAGCACGAAGGTCTGGACCGAAAGCTGAACCAATACCTTGCCGCCATCGCCGCGCACCATCCAGTATTCATGCTGATGCAGCGTATCGTTTTCGCGCACGCCGCGAATCACATTGACGCGCGCCGCAGGATCCTGATACATGCCGAGAACATGCGTGTTCTTGCCGCACACTTCATCATGCGCGCGTCTGAACAAGCGTTCAAACGCGGCGTTGACATCATAGATTTCATAATCGCGTGCCTCTTCGGTCAGGAACATGGCCACCGGCGACGATTGAAATATGGTCGAGAAACGCTGTTCGCTGCTGCGCAGCGCTTCTTCCGCGCGCTTGCGTTCCAGTTCGGCCGACGCACGTTCGCTGAAAACCTGGAGCAGGGACCGCACCAGATCGGCATTGCCGAGCGCATGGGTATGCATGACGGCGAGGACGCCGATGGTATTGCCCTCCCGGTCGCGCAGCGGCGCGCCGGCATAGCTCTGCCATTGCCCTCGTGCCAGCGCCGTATCCTTGGGAAATTTTTCCTGGACGCCGCTGGAAAAAACGCAGATGTCGCCTTCCATGACGAATTCGCAAGGGGCGCCCGGAATCTCGTATTCGAAATTCTGCACCGGCTGGCCGTTTTCGTAGGCGGCGATGGTTTTAATGTGGCCGGGGTTGTCGGTCGAGCGCAGACCGATGAAAGCGCGCATCACGCGCAATGCTGCAGCAAGGTCGGCTACCAGCAACTCGAAGAGGGATTCGCCGGCAAGGTCCTGCGTGCCTTGCGCCAGGCGCAGCAATGCGCGATCGGCCTCCGCCTTCTGCTCTTCGAGGATGTGCTGGTCGGTGACGTCGCGTATCACCGCCAGCAAATACAACTCCTGCCCGACGGTGAAGATCGTCGCATTGCTCATGCAACTGCGCAGGTCGCCTGACTTGGTGCGCATGGTCCAGGGGTAATCACGCACCATCTTGAACATGTTCAGTTGGCCGATCAAGACATCGTTTTCTTCCGGATACTGCCACAGGTTCAATTCAAGCGCATCTTTTCCAAACCATTCATCACGCAAATAACCTGTGGTCTTTTCGAAGGTTTGATTGACGTCGAGGAAAACGCCGTCGGACAGCCTTGTGATCGACACCGAATCCGGGTTGCATTGGAATGCCCCGGCGAACTTCGCTTCCGACAGGCGCTGCGCTTCCTCGGCTTGACGCTTTTCGGTAATGTCTTCGGCCATGGAAAGCAGCCGTCCCGTGTGTCCCGATTCATCGTCGATCTGGGCGTGGCTCCATTGGCAGATGATGGTCATTCCGTCGGAACGCATGTTTTCGCCGATATTGTGGCCGAGTCCATCGGCGTCGAGATTGACGATGCTGTCGCCCGGCAACGCATGGCTGCCGCTGCTGTTGATGAAACTCGCGTGCTGCCCGATTGCCTGCGCGCGCGTATAGCCGAAGATACGCTCGGCGGCGGCATTCCATTCGATGACCTGGTGCTGGCTATCCCATTCGATGATGGCAATCGGACTTTGCTCCACCAAGGCGCGAAAACGTGCCTCGCGCTCATGCAATTCCTGCTCGATGCGTTTGCGTTTGTCGATGTCCTGTTCCAGTTCGCGGTTCTTATGGTCCAGTTCGTCGAACAGCGACCGCAGGCTGATGCGCGTTGCTTCCAGGCGGCGACTCAGCAATCCGATTTCATCCAGGCGCGCCCAGGTAAAGGGAATGTCGAGCTCGCGGCCGGCCAGGCGTTCGGCGCCTTTGCCGAGGCGTTGCAACGGGCCGACGAGGCGCTTTTCCAGGAGGATCAGGATCAGCACGATGGAGATGACGATTTGTGCCGCCAGCGCCGCCAACTGTTGCATAAGGCCTTCGACCAGTACCCGACGCAAGCGTGTGCTGCCGACTTCAATCTGGATGGAGCCGATTACGCTGCCGCGATAAATGACCTGCTTTTCGGTGGAGGCGGTGTAGCCGACGCGGCGCTCGGGGCGTTCCTCATGTACGAATACGCCGAGCGCGCTGTCGCGCACCTCGATGCGCACGATATCTTCGTTGCGGGTCATCATCGCATCAAGCAAGGCGCCGCCGCTCTCGGTGTTGATGTTCCAAAGCGGTTCCTGCATGCCGTTGGCCAACACCTCTGCATTCTGCTGCAACAATTCCTGCGTGCGCTTGTGCACGTCGCGGTCGTATACCTCGTACCACGAGTAGACGGCAATCAATACCGCAGGGATCAGCAAGCCCAGCACGACAACCAGGACAATGGCACGCCGCAGAGTCAGGGTTTGCTTGAACATTCGATTGTCCTGTCGCTTACGCGCTAGACGAAAGTGGCTGTTTGGCGGATTTGATCAGGCCGCTCCTTCGCTGAGCCAGGTGGTCAGTTGCGCCGCACTCATTGGCTTGGCGAACAGATAGCCCTGGGCCAGCTCGCATCCGAGTGCCGAGAGAATTTGCGCCTGGCGTTCGTCTTCCACGCCTTCGGCAATCACGTGCAGACCGAGGTTGCGGCCGAGCTGGATGACCATTTCGGCGATGCTCGAGCCGCGCGCCGAGCCGGTGATTTCAGTCACGAAGGCGCGATCGATCTTCAGTTTGTCGACCTTCAACCGCTGCAGGTAGCTGAGCGAGGAAAACCCGGTGCCGAAATCGTCGATGGCGATACTGACACCGGTTTCCTTGATCAAGCCAAGCAATTCGATCAGCAAGTCCGGTTCTTCCATTGCCATGGACTCGGTGATTTCGAGTTCGACCCAACGCGCCGGGGCGCCGGAGTCGCGCAATGCGCGCGTCAAGGTGTCGAGGAAGTGGGGATGGCGGAACTGCGCCTGGGACACGTTGATCGACATCATGAACTCCGCGTGTCCGGCCGCACGCAGGCGCACCAGCTCGCGGCATGCCTCGCGCATCACCCATTCACCCAATTCGACGATCAGGCCGGAGTATTCGGCGATCGGAATGAAGCGATCCGGGGGGATGAATGTGCCGTCGGCTGTTTTCCAGCGCAACAAGGCCTCTGCGCCGACCGGCCGGCGCGTTGCCAGGTGGATTTCGGGCTGATAGACGACGAACAATTCACCGGCTTCGAACGCCGCGCGCAGCGCATACATCATGCGCACGCGCTCGCGGATATCGACGCCCATGCTGCGCGAAAAATACGAGTGTCCGGCACGCTGGCGCAATTTCGCGCGCTTCAATGCAATGTCGGCGTCTTTCAGTGCGTCCGTGCCTGTGCCATCGTAGTCGGCCAGGCGCAACAGGCCGACGGTGGAAGACAGTTGTACGTCCTGCCCGTCAATCTGAAACGGCGCGTCGAATTGCGCGAGGATATTTTGCGGATTGACATGGTCGCCGTGGCCGAGCAAGGCGAAGGTGTCGCCACCAACCCTGGCCAGGGTCAATTCGCTCCCCAGGTGCGCCTGCAGGCGCCCGGTGATTGCCAACAACAAGAGGTCGCCGAACTTGTGCCCGAGGGCGTCATTGGTCTCGGCGAAATGATCGATGTCGATCAAGGCCAGCGTCATGTCGCCCTTTGATGCGCGTTGCAGCAGTTCGTTGAGCAATTCGAGCAGGCGCGTGCGGTTCGGCAGCTTGGTTAGGGTATCGTAGAAGGCAAAGTTGTGCAGTCGCGTCACGAGTTCGACATTGTCGAGGCCGACGGAAATATTGCTGCAGAATACTTCAAGCAGGCGCCGGTCGATTTCGCTCAGTTCGACCCCGGTATTGAGGAAGGCGGTGAAATGGCGCCCGGCGTTGCCATTGAAGTAGAGCGACGTATAGTCTGCGCCATAAATATTCCGCCGCTCACGGATGGCCTGGATCAAGGCGGTCTGTATGCGTTTGTCGTGCACTGCACTGATGGGCTTGTTGATCAGGTCGCGATAATGGCCGGCAGCGGCAATCACGATCAGGCTGCTGGTGTCGCCCAGGTGATCTTCCTGGGCGCACAGCAGGCCCTCCGGTTGCAGGCTGAGCAAGCCGGCAATCTGCATGATCACGCCGGCGGCAAAATTTTCCAGCCCGTGCTGTGCCATCAGCGCGGTGCTGGCGCGCACGATCAGGTCGAGGCCGCGCCGGCTGGCGTTGATTGCGCGTATCTGCTCGTAGGAACGGATTGCAGCGGTCACCGTGGTAAACAGTTTGATGCGCGTCAGTTCGGACTTGGTTTTGTAGTCGTTGATGTCGAAATCGCGGATCGCGTCGATTTCGGGGGCATAGCCCGGTTGCCCCGTGCGCAGGATGATGCGTGCTTCGGACATGCCCAGCGCTTCGCGGATGTGCCGCACCAGCAACAGGCCGGCATCTTCCTGTTCCATCACCACGTCAAGCAGGATGACCGCGATGTCCTGTTCTTCCTTGAGCATGTTGCGCGCTTCCGCGGCCGAATAGGCATGCAGGAACTCGAGGGGCCGGTTTTGCATTTCGAGATTGCCCAGAGCGAAGGTCGTGGCCGAATGCACGTCGGCGTCGTCATCAATGATCATGATGCGCCACACATTTTGCGCCACCGCGAGGGCCGGGTTGCCGGCTGGTGCAGTCTCATCGATAAAGACGAGATCGTCCTCAGGTGGGATGACAGGTTCGCTCATCGGTTCTCCAGAATCCAGGGAATTCTCGTTGAGAAACAGTATATAGGGATTACCGCAAAAGTTGCATAAAATGCTTGCGTTTCGGCATTGCTTTATCCGGCGCGCCACATTTTGCCGGTTCGCGCAGCAGGTTTTTTTTCAAATGTTGAACCTAGAAACGGCAGTAGGACAGGCGAGAATGTGCGGTTTTTCGGCTTCATGGCTAGGCGCGACGCCCGTAACCCTGAAGGGTAAGGAGCTAGCCCTTGCAGGTCTAGCCGTTACGCAGGCGTGCGGCATGCCGCACGAAACCCCTGCTTCACCGCGGCAGACTGCATTCTGCAAGGAGAAGGTCGTTCCGCAGGAAGGACGAGGACGTCAGGAAGCCGAAAAAATGTGCAGTCTCGCCTGTAGCGGCGTCACCCTTCGGGTGAGATTCTTGACAAAAGAGATCCCCAATGTATTCATACACTTATCAACACAGGCCAGCGGTCTACTGCCGTTTCTAGGTTCCAATAAACCAGGCATGTAGGAGAAATTTTTTATTTCACCGGTCCGGTTGACATGCGACGCACTGGTAGAATGGCATCAATTCGAATGATTGGAATTTGTTCACCATGTCTGGCAATTCTTTCGGTCTGCTTTTTACGGTTACGACATTTGGCGAATCACATGGCCCTGCCATCGGTTGTGTCGTCGATGGTTGTCCGCCCGGCATGGCGCTGTCGGCTGCCGACATCCAACCCGAACTGGACCGACGCAAGCCTGGCACGTCGCGTCACGTGACGCAACGCCAGGAGTCTGACACGGTCGAAATCCTGTCCGGTGTGTACGAAGGCAAAACCACCGGTACGCCAATTGCACTGCTGATCCGCAATGAAGACCAGCGCAGCAAGGACTATGGCAACATCGCCGAGACTTTCCGCCCCGGCCATGCCGACTACACCTACTGGCACAAGTACGGCATACGCGACCCGCGCGGCGGCGGCCGCTCTTCTGCGCGCCTGACTGCCCCGGTTGTGGGCGCTGCAGCAATTGCCAAGAAATGGCTGTTTGAAAAATACGGCACGACGTTCAAGGGCTGCATGAGCCAGCTGGGTGAGATCGCCATCCCGTTTGAATCATGGGACCACGTTGCGGACAATCCCTTCTTCAGCGCCAACGCGTCGATCATCGATCAATTGGAAGCCTATATGGATGGCTTGCGCAAGGCCGGAGACTCGTGCGGCGCGCGCATCGACGTGGTGGCGCAGAATGTGCCGGTCGGATTGGGCGAGCCGATTTATGACAAACTCGATGCCGACATCGCCTTTGCGATGATGGGCATCAATGCGGTCAAGGGGGTCGAGATCGGCTCCGGATTCGACTGCGTTGCGCAAAAGGGAACTGAGCACGGCGACGAACTCACGCCGCAGGGCTTTGCCACCAATCATGCGGGCGGTGTACTCGGCGGCATCTCGACCGGGCAAGACATCACCGTGTCAATCGCGATCAAGCCGACTTCGAGCATACGCACGCCACGGCATTCGATCGACAAAAGCGGCCAGCCGGTGATGGTTGAAACCCATGGCCGCCATGATCCGTGCGTCGGGATACGCGCCACGCCGATCGCCGAAGCCATGCTGGCGCTGGTGTTGATGGACCATGCACTGCGCCACCGCGCGCAATGCGCCGATGTGAACGTGGACACGCCGCAAATTGCGGCACACCTGATGCCGCAAACGCAAGACGACGCCTGAAATTGGCGGGCCAGACAGTCCTGTCGGCGCGATCGTTCCGCTTCGCTTTTTTCCTGGTTGCGTACTATGCCTATCTAGGATCGTTTACGCCCTACGCGGGATTGTATTTTGCCGCGCGCGGCATGGCACCGGCCGAGATCGGCATCCTGATGTCGCTGATGCAGGTGACACGCATTTTCGGCCCCGGCCTGTGGGCCTGGGTGGCCGACCATACGCAGCGGCGCGTCATCGTGTTGCGTGTGACTGCTCTGGCGGCGTTTGCCATTTTCTCCGGTGTCCTGTTAGGCAAAAGCTTCGCGGCGTTTTTCCTGGTCATGTTTGCCCTGACCACCTGTACCGGTGCCCAGGCACCACTGGCCGACGCGCTCATGCTCGCGGAAATGAAGGGCGACCTGACGCAATACGGTCGCCTGCGTCTGTGGGGGTCGGTCGGATTCATCCTGGCAGTCGCCGGCGGCGGCAGATTGCTCGACTATTGCGATATCGGCAAGATGCCGTGGCTGAGCTGGGCGCTGCTCGGTCTCGTGTCGGCGGCCAGCCTGTGCCTGCGCGAAAAACCGCACGCGCAGATCCATCACGACGCGCCGATCACATCCATGCGCAGCATCTTGCGCCGACCCGAAGTCCTGAGTTTTTTTCTGTCCATCTTCCTGATGGTGGCGGCGCACTCGGCGCTTTACGTGTTTTATTCACTATACCTGGCCCAGATCGGCTATAGCAAAACCGTCATCGGTTTGATGTGGTCGCTCGGGGTGGTCGCTGAAATTGTCTTCTTTTATTGTCAGACGCCGATTTTTCGCCGACTTGGCGTCAAGGCCGTGATGCTGGCATCGTTGGCGATTGCCTGCGTGCGTTTTCTCATGATCGGCTACGGCGCACAATCGCTCGCGCTACTGCTGTTGGCCCAGGTGCTGCATTCCGTGACCTTTGCCGGCCATCATTCCGCCTCGATCGTCACCATGCAGCGCTGGTTCGGCGGCGCGCTGCAGGCACGCGGCCAGGCACTGTATGTCAGCATTGCCTATGGCCTGGGCGGCAGCTTCGGCGGCTTGCTGATGAGCTTTCTATGGGATGAAGCCAGTGGCCGGCCAGTATTCCTCGCGGCGGCGCTGATGGCACTTGGCGGGTTGGCAGCAGCAGCCTATTCATATCGGCTGCAGCAAACGACGGTACGATGAATCGATGCGCGCCGAAGAATTGCACATCTGGTTTGGCTGATTGTGGTATTTGATACCCGATTTTTGCGGCTTCATGCACCACACTGGCGCATTTTGCCCATTTGTGCTATTGCGATGCACAAATATGGCATAATAAAAGCTGCTTCCGATGCTTCGTGATGCACGCTCCTCCATCTACTGCTCTTTGGCTTCGACTGATCCATGGCTCAAACGCTCTACGACAAACTCTGGGAATCGCACGTAGTTCATACCGGCGACGACGGCACCACCATTTTGTATATCGATCGCCACCTGGTCCATGAAGTGACCAGCCCGCAAGCGTTCGACGGCCTGAAAATTGCCGGTCGCAGGCCGTGGCGCATTTCCGCCAATCTGGCGGTGGCCGACCACAATGTTCCCACTACCGATCGCATCGGCGGCATCACCGACCCCGTGTCGCGCCTGCAGGTCGAAACGCTGGACGGCAACACCAAGGAATATGGCCTGACGTACTTCAACATGCGCGACAAGCGGCAAGGCATCGTGCACGTGATCGGACCGGAGCAGGGCGCAACTTTGCCCGGCATGACCGTGGTCTGCGGCGATTCGCATACCTCGACCCATGGCGCGTTCGGCGCATTGGCGCACGGCATCGGCACTTCGGAAGTCGAGCACGTGCTCGCGACCCAGACCCTGCTGACCAAGAAATCGAAGGCGATGCTGATCCAGGTCGATGGTCAGATACGTCCGGGCGTGACTGCCAAGGACATCGTGCTCGCCGTCATCGGCCGCATCGGCACGGCCGGCGGCACCGGATATGCCATCGAATTCGCCGGCAGCGCGATTCGCGCCCTGTCGATGGAAGGCCGCATGACCGTGTGCAACATGGCAATTGAAGCCGGTGCACGCGCCGGCATGATCGCGGTGGACGACACCACCATCAATTACGTCAAGGGCCGGCCATTTTCCCCAGTCGGCCCGCACTGGGACCGCGCTGTCGATTACTGGCGCACGCTGCATTCCGATGCCGGCGCGCGCTTTGACTTGGTCGTCACCATGAATGCCGCCGAGATCGTGCCACAAGTCACCTGGGGCACCTCGCCCGAGATGGTGGTAGCGGTCGATGGCCGCGTGCCGGATCCTGATAAAGAAAAGGATGCCGTCAAGCGCGATGCGATGGAAAAGGCGCTGGTCTATATGGCGCTGAAACCCAATACCGCGATCACCGACATCCGCATCGACAAGGTCTTCATTGGCTCTTGCACCAATTCGCGCATTGAGGATTTGCGCGCCGCAGCAGCCGTGGTGCGTGGCAAGTTCCGCGCGTCCAACGTGCGTCTTGCAATGGTCGTTCCAGGCTCGGGACTGGTCAAGGAACAGGCTGAACGCGAAGGCCTCGATCGCATCTTCAAGGACGCCGGTTTCGAGTGGCGCGAGCCGGGTTGTTCGATGTGCCTGGCCATGAATGCCGACCGGCTGGAGCCGGGCGAGCGCTGCGCCTCGACCTCGAACCGCAATTTCGAAGGACGCCAAGGCGCCGGCGGGCGGACCCATCTGGTCAGTCCCGCGATGGCCGCAGCGGCCGGCATTGCCGGGCACTTCGTCGATATCCGCAGCCTGTAATTTGACGCTCATCCAACACTTGTAGAACAGCATATCGCCTGGAATTCAGCATGAAACAGTTCACCGTACACGAGGGGCTTGTTGCCCCGCTTGATCGCGCCAACGTCGACACCGACGCGATCATCCCCAAGCAATTCCTGAAGTCGATCCTGCGCACCGGTTTCGGCCCCAACCTGTTCGACGAATGGCGTTACCTTGACCAGGGCGAACCGGGCCGCGACAACAGCAAGCGTCCGCTCAACCCCGATTTCGTGCTGAACCAGCCGCGCTATCAGGGCGCAAGCATTTTGCTGACACGCAAGAATTTCGGCTGCGGCTCGTCGCGCGAGCACGCGCCTTGGGCGCTTGACCAATTCGGTTTTCGCGCCATCATCGCGCCGAGCTTCGCCGATATTTTTTTCAACAATTGCTACAAGAACGGATTGCTGCCTATTGTCCTTACCGAGACGCAGATAGAGCACCTGTTCAATGAAGTACGCGCCTTCCCCGGTTATCGTCTGGTGGTGGATCTGGAGCAGCAAGTCGTTGCCACGAGCAACGGTTCGCACAGCTACCCGTTTGAAGTGGATGCCTTCCGCAAATATTGCCTGTTGAACGGCCTCGATGACATCGGCCTGACCTTGCGTCAATCCGATCTCATTCATGCCTTCGAGGAGCGGCATCTGGCGGCCCAACCATGGTTGGCCAACATCATCTAAACGATGGGCGCCTCTAAAAATCTACTGCGCGGCCTACGCGGCCCGACCATCTCGGGTCTGCGATGCTCACTGTACAAGTCGTACAGTTGCGCTTCTCGGTCCGACCTTGGGCCGGGCCACGATAGGCCGCTCGCTACGATTTTTAGAGGCGCCCTGACTACCAAAACTTATTGATAATGAAAATTGCAATCTTGCCGGGGGACGGCATCGGCCCCGAAATCGTCGCACAGGCAATCCGCGTATTGGACTGCCTCGGCGAATCTTTTGAAACTGAAACTGCGGATGTCGGCGGCGCCGGCTATGCCGCGCATGGCCACCCGCTGCCTGAAGCGACACTGAAACTGGCGCAGGAAGCCGACGCGATTCTTTTCGGCGCCGTCGGCGACTGGAAATACGACACGCTGGAGCGCTCGTTGCGCCCCGAGCAGGCGATCCTGGGCCTGCGCAAGAACCTCAAGTTGTTCGCCAATCTGCGCCCCGCGATCCTGTACCCGGAATTGGCCGGCGCTTCGACGCTGAAGCCCGAGATCGTCTCCGGACTCGACATCCTGATCGTGCGCGAATTGACCGGCGACATCTATTTCGGCCAGCCGCGCGGTGTGCGCATCGCTGTGGACGGTCCGTTCAAGGGCGAGCGCGAAGGTTTCGATACCATGCGCTATGCCGAGACGGAAATCCGCCGCATTGCCCACGTCGCCTTCCAGGCCGCGCAAAAGCGCAGCAAGCGCCTGACCAGTGTCGACAAGGCCAACGTGCTGGAAACCTTCCAGTTCTGGAAAGAGATCGTCACCGACGTGCACAAGGAATACCCGGACGTCGCGCTTGACCACATGTATGTCGACAACGCCGCCATGCAACTGGTGCGCGCGCCGAAGAAATTCGACGTCATCGTGACCGGCAACATGTTTGGCGATATCTTGTCCGACGCGGCTGCCATGCTGACCGGCTCAATCGGCATGCTGCCGTCGGCGTCGCTCGATGCCAACAACAAGGGCTTGTACGAACCATCGCACGGCTCGGCCCCCGACATTGCCGGCAAGGGCGTGGCCAATCCGTTGGCAACGATTCTTTCTGCGGCCATGATGCTGCGCTACTCGCTCAACAGGGCGGAACAGGCCGATCGTATCGAGGCGGCAGTCAAGTCGGTGTTGGCGCAAGGCTTGCGGACCGGCGACATTTATGAACCGGGCATGACCAAGGTCGGCACCAAGGAAATGGGTGATGCCGTCGTTGCTGCCTTGAAATGACATTTCCCCTCGCCCGCGGGCGGGAGAGGGGCTAGGGGTGAGGGGGCTCGCCAAGTCAACCGGCTGTAGGTACCCCCTCAGCGGATCGCCGCCCGCCCCAGCCCCTCTCCCGCCTGCGGGCGAGGGGAGCAGAATGAACTATGTTGAGCTAAAAAGGGGAATGTTGTGAAATTAGTCGGTCTGGTTGGTTGGCGTGGCATGGTGGGTTCGGTCCTGATGCAAAGAATGCAGGAAGAGGGCGATTTCGCCCATATCGAACCGGTGTTTTTTTCGACTTCGAATGCTGGCGGCAAGGCCCCGGCACAAGCGAAAAATGAAACCGCATTGAAAGATGCCAACGATATTGACGCGCTGAAAAAATGCGACATCATCATTACTTGCCAGGGCGGCGACTACACGACGGAAGTTTTCCCGAAGCTGCGCGGTGCCGGCTGGAACGGCTATTGGATCGATGCCGCTTCGACCTTGCGCATGGATGACAACGCGATCATCGTGCTTGATCCGGTCAATCTCGGCGTCATCAAGACCGCGCTCACACGTGGCACCAAGAACTTCATCGGCGGCAATTGCACGGTCTCGTGCATGCTGATGGGCTTGGGCGGATTGTTTCAGCACGACCTGGTCGACTGGATGACTTCCATGACCTACCAGGCGGCATCGGGCGGCGGCGCCCAGCACATGCGTGAACTGCTGACCCAGTTCGGTACGATCAATGCCGAAGTCAAGGCGTTGTTGGACGATCCGGCGTCGGCCATCCTGGAAATCGATCGCAAGGTGCTGGCCAAGCAGCACGCACTTAGCGCTGATGAAACCAGGCAGTTCGGGGTGCCGCTGGGCGGCAACCTGATTCCCTGGATCGACAAGGATCTCGGCAACGGCGTGTCGAAGGAAGAATGGAAGGCCGGCGCGGAAACCAACAAGATCCTCGGACGCGGCGAGGCGTTCGGCGTCGATGCGAAAGCGGCCATCGCGGTCGACGGCCTGTGCGTGCGTGTCGGCGCGATGCGTTGCCATTCGCAAGCGCTCACCATCAAGCTCAAGAAGGATGTGCCGCTCGACGAACTGCATGACATCATCTCCAGCAACAACCAATGGGTCAAGCTGGTGCCGAATACGCGTGAAGCCTCGATGCGCGACCTCACGCCTGCTGCTGTCACGGGCGGCATGACCATTCCGGTGGGACGCTTGCGCAAGATGCAAATGGGCGGCGAGTATTTGTCCGCCTTTACGGTTGGCGACCAGTTGTTGTGGGGCGCCGCAGAGCCGCTGCGCCGAATGCTGCGCATCATTATTGATTGACGCCTCACCAGTCAAGAGCACGGGGCAAAGCTGAACGGGTTGTACTTGATTCGGTTTTGCCCCGTTTTTTATGGCGATTTGGAAAAGGCCTTGGGCCGGTGCATACCGAAGTAGTCCTGTTCGAGAGCCTTGCAATTTGAGAAAATAGTTAAAATTCGCAAAAAATGCCGTGCAACATATACTCAAGCTTTGCCCGACGTTTTGTTGAGGCTTTCCCCTGCTGGTTGATGATATGATGCGCTTCGTTGTCACTTTGCAACAGAAATTGATGCCAAAATGGCTCGCAAATACCTGTTGCAGGGTTTAACATATGTTACGAAGATGCTTGCGCTTGCTTGCGTAAGTCTATGATGATATGGTAAAAGTTCGGAACTGACTGTTTTACAGTTGCCATCCGGAACTAGGAACCCGTTTCAAAAAGAACGTGGCCGCGGACTGGAGGATTGCCAGGGTCGTTTTGAAACGGGTACCGAGACTATAACAAGGATAACTAGTCGCTATGCTTGTGTTTATCGCAACATGCGCCAACGGAATGCGAATCTATGCCACAAAAAATGCGTTTAAACACTAGCCCAAAATCTGTGTCTTTCGGTTTGCGAACGTTGAGTGCGGCGGTAGTGTCGGCACTTTTGTTTGCGTCTACGGCCAATGCCGCCGGATTGGGTAAATTGACCGTGAATTCGGCCTTGGGGCAGCCCCTGCGCGCCGAGATCGAATTGACCTCGGTCTCCAACGACGAAAATGGATTGTTGGTGCCACGTCTCGCATCGACCGACTCGTTTCGCTCGGCAGGCATCGACATCAATCCGGTGTTGTATACCCTGCGTTTTGCTGTTGCCAAGCACGATGATGGCAGACAGTACATTAGCGTCACCACTGCGCAACCGCTAAACGAGCCGTTTGTCGACATGTTGCTCGAGTTGGGTGGCAATGGCGCGGGACGCCTGGTACGCGAATACACCTTCCTGCTCGATCCGGCCGATTTGACGACGGGGCAGGCGCCCCAGGTTGTCGGTGCCCGTCCGGTTCCTTCCCGTACGCCCGGCGCCGTCACGCCGCTACCGACACCCGCGCCGACTGCGCAGGTGGCACCGCCGATGACGGAGCGCCCGAGTTCCCGTTCGTCGAAACAACCGCAGGAACGGCCGCCCAAGGTCGTTGCAAGCAAGTCGTCCGAGCAGACGCCTTCAAGCGGCAGCAGCGAATCGCAGTACCAGGTCAAGAGCGGCGATTCGCTGTCCAAGATTGCCGGCCAGTTCAAGCCCGAAGGTGCGTCGCTCGATCAGATGCTGGTCGCGCTGTATCGCAACAACCAGGGTGCGTTCGGCGGCAACAACATGAACCGTCTGCGTGCGGGGCAGGTTTTGAACCTCCCCGATCCGGCCAGTGTCAGCGCCATCGGCAATGGCGAAGCGCATGGCGTGATCGTCGCCCAGGCGGCCGACTTCAACGAATACCGCAGCAAGTTGGCCGGGCAAGTGGCAAATTCGGAAGCGCAAAAGTCGAGCGAATCGAAGCAGAGCGCATCCGGCAAGATCACCGCCAAGGTTGAAGAGAAAGCCTCGCCAGCCGCGACGTCGCAAGACAAGTTGAAGCTCTCCAAGGCCGGCGGAGCAAGCGACAAGGGCAGCAAGATCGGGGCGGGCGAGGAAGACCGCGTGGCCAAGGAAAAAGAGCTTGCCGAAGCCAATGCGCGTGTCAAACAGCTGGAAAAGAACGTCACCGATTTCCTCACGCAGCGCGCTCAGATCAGAAGTCTCGATCGTCTCAGCGGCCTCGTACGCCTCTTCCAGCAAGTACCGAAGCAA
>FSYV01000173.1_pt1 | contig 30184 bp, 24 predicted proteins | sample 1638641 | NCBI WGS metagenome assembly FSYV01 (sample SAMEA3914813, study PRJEB12502) | metagenome | biome: forest; material: soil | place: Canada | collected 2011-07-07 | depth 0.3 m
ACTGAGAAGGAATTCGGTGGTCGAACCCATCGCCGGCAGGGTCGGCTGGAACGTGACCGGCGACCAGGCATCGGACTTCTTCGGATTGATCAACGATGGTTTTTGCGGAGGGGGCGGTTCGCCCGGCCGCGTCGCCGGGCCCGGCAGGGTGGTGCCGGATGCGGGCAGCGGCCTGACGAATTCGGAGGACATTTCCGATTCGATGGCGTCGATCTTCATCGCCGTCGCGTGAGCGGCCTTGCGCTGGACGTTTTTGCTTTCGTTGGTGGAAGATTCAGAGCGCGCTACAACCTCTTCGCGTTTTTTGCGCGCAGCAACCTTGTCGTCCGGCTCGTCGGGCAACTGTCGTTCTTTCTTGCCTCCACCAAAAAGCGAAAAAATCCCCACGAAACTCCTGACTATGATCGCAATTCGCAATAATCCCCGTGGTAGGGGATGCCAAATTATAGCCTCATAATGGCAAATCTTGGTGATTGCCGGCAAAAAACGGGCCATGCAAGCATGACCCCGTATTGATGATTTGTCGCCTGTGACCAACAAACTAACGCATCGTCAGCAAATTACGCTCAGCCGCGAACATATCATGCTGCACGATGGCGCGCGGCAAAGCGAAATACAGACCAGTATTTGCCCGGCTATTTCGAGGCAATATGTCGGTACCAACGATATGGCGCATCGCCCATTGCGAGGGCAAGGTATCGGGATACCTGCTTGCGTCTCAAATCATGGCGCAACGGCCGCTTTGAACAATGTCAATCGCCGTACAATTTTTGCTTCAATTCGCGCCGCTGTTGCGCTTCGAGCGACAAGGTTGCAGTCGGCCGCGCGAGCAGACGAGGAATGCCAATAGGCTCCCCGGTTTCTTCGCACCAGCCATAATCGCCGGCATCGATGGAAGCGATCGATTGCTGCACTTTTTTTAGCAGTTTGCGCTCGCGATCGCGAGTGCGCAGTTCCAACGCATGCTCTTCTTCAATCGTGGCGCGGTCGGCTGGATCGGGAACGAGCACGGTTTCACGCAAGTGTTCGGTCGTTTCTCCAGCGTTTTTCAGCAAATCTTTTTCAAGCTGCTGCAAACGCGCTTTGAAGAAGGCTAATTGAGCCGCATTCATATAGTCTTTGTCGCTCATCTTGAGAAGTTGCGCTTCCGACAATAATGCGCCGTCGTTGGAGACGGAAGATGTTGATTTGGTTGTTTTGGTTGCCACTTCGCTTACTTTCGAGACTGCGGTTTTTTCAACATTGTCGGCCTGATCGTCGTTCGTTACTGCAGCGACTATCTTGGTCGACCGGGAATTTTGCTTGTTTTCGGCGCCACTGGCGGAGCGCGATCTGGGTTTTGCAGGAAGATCCTGTGCCGGCTCCGTGTCGTCATTGCCGGTTTTTGCGGCAACCGGCGCTGCCTTTTTTGCAACACTCTTGTCTGATTTACTATCGGGTATGGTTTTCGACGCGGCGCTTGACGCAGTTTTCGCCGACGGCACCGACTTGGACTTGTTCATAGGAGCCTCTTCAGTTGGTTCCACCCTTATCTTCCACCATCATCAGGCCAGACCTCACGCCAACAATTTGCCCGAATTCGTTCTATCTTGAAAACGCCCCCTTCGATTCTATTCGCCATAGGGAAAGGCATCAATCCCTTCCTTTTACCGCATACTTGTCCAAATTTAAAACCACGTTAGTTTATACCAAACACTGTTCCAGTCCGCGAATAAAAATATCTTTCGGCAGATTCTTGCCGATAAACACCATTTTGCTCCCACGAGGCTGATTTTCCGGCCATTTTGCACCGATGTCGCTCCCCATGATCTGGTGCACACCCTGAAAGATGACCTTTCGATCAGCATCTTTCATCCACAATATACCCTTGTAGCGCAACATACGCGGACCATAAACCTGGATCAAGCCGCCGAGAAACTCGTCCAGCCGCGCCGTATCGAAAGGTTTGTCGCTCTTGAAGACGAAGGCCGCAATGTCGTCGGTATGATGGCCATGTGCATGGCCATGCGCGTGATCGTGATGCGCATGATCGTGGTCATGATGGTCGCAATGGCTATGGTCGCCATGCGCATGACGCTCGGCTTGTTCATGTTCAGCTTCTTCCGCAGCGAGGAAATCCGGGTCGATTTCCAGTTTTTCATTCAAATTGAAGCCGCGCAAATCAAGCACTTCCGAGATGGCGACCTTGCCGAAATCTGCCTTGATCTGCGCCGCACGCGGGTTGATGCGATGCAGCCTGTGCGTCAGGGCATCGAGTTCTGCCGCATCAACCAAATCGGTCTTTGACAGCAGCAACTTGTCGGCAAAGCCAACCTGGCGCTGCGATTCTTCATAGTGATCAAGCTGTTGCATCGCGTGCTTGGCATCGACCACCGTAATTACTGCGTCGAGCATGAAGTGTGCGCCTACTTCATCGTCGACGAAAAAGGTCTGCGCGACCGGCCCCGGATTTGCCAATCCCGTGGTTTCAATCACGACGTGATCGAAGTGCAGGGTCCCGGCGTCGCGTTTCTGCGCCAGTGCGGTCAAGGCAACGATCAGGTCGCCGCGCACGGTGCAGCAAATGCAGCCATTGTTCATTTCCACTATCTGCTCGTCGCCATCCTGGACCAAAATTTCGTTGTCGATGTTTTCCTGGCCGAATTCATTTTCAATCACGGCGATCTTGTAGCCGTGCTGCTCTTGCAGGATGCGGTTGAGCAGGGTGGATTTCCCGGCGCCGAGAAAGCCGGTCAGGATGGTGGTGGGAATCAAGGCCATGGCGAAGGTTTTCGTGAAAAGCGTTGGATGAACGATTATCTGGCTATATTGTGGCGGCCCAGCCAAATTCCAAGAGCGGATTCCCGATCAATCAAGAGAATATGACCATATGGCAACAAAGACCGGGCGTATCTGACCTTGAGCGAGCCGCATGCCGATTCCTGATCGTGCGCTATTTCGCCGACTTCTTGGCGCGCGGATGCGCTGCGTCGTACACCTGCGCCAGGCGCTGGAAATCGAGCGAGGTGTACACCTGGGTCGCGGCGATCGAGGCATGGCCGAGCATTTCCTGCACGGCGCGCAAGTCGCCGGAAGATTGCAGCAGGTGCGAAGCGAACGAGTGGCGCAGCACATGCGGATGCACGTCAGCCGGGATGCCGATCGCCTGGGCATGCGCCTTCAGGCGCAGCTGCACCACGCGCGCCGAGATGCGCGTGCCGCGTTCGCTCAGGAACAAGGGGTGGGGATCCTGCCGGACCAGGGTTGAGCGCACCGCCAGCCAATCCCGCAATGCCGCCAGCGCGGCCGAGCCGACCGGCACGGTGCGCCGCCGCTGGCCCTTGCCCGTGACCGTCACTTCATGTGACGCCCCATCGACCCAGCCCGAGGAGGCGTAGCCGGCTTCCTCGATATAGCGCACGTCCAGCCCGGCCAGCTCGGACACGCGCAAGCCGCTGGAATACAGCAATTCGAACATTGCGCGGTTGCATAGCTGCAGCGTGGCGTCGGCTGCCTTGCCCGGCGTGCCTTGCTCGACCAGGCGCACAGCATCATCGGCCGCCAGTGCCTTGGGCAGCGGTTTGCTGCGTTTGGGCGCCTTGACGCCGTCGACCGGATTGCTCGCAATCGACGCATCCTGTTCCGCCAACCATTCAAAGAAGCCGCGCCAGCACGACAGCTTGCGCGCAATCGACCGGGGGTTTTGCCCTTTGGCATGCAGTTGGGACGCGAATTTGCGCATGTGGACATGCGTCAATGCGGCAAGCGGCTTGTCGCGGGTGACCGGTTCCGCCAACTGCAATAGTTCTTGCAGGTCGCGCCCGTAACTGGTGACGGTATTGCCCGACAATTGGCGCTGGGTGCGCAACGTTTCCAGGTAGCCTGCGACGAGCTGTTGCCGGTCTGCGGGCATCTGTGACTTTCCGGTCAGTCCAGCAGGCAAGTCATGGCAGCACTGGCCGTTTCGCCAATCTTGGACAGGAAGTCGGTCGCCATGTCGTCGCTGAAGCGGCTGATGTCGGGCGAGCCCAAAACCAGCAGCCCAAATGCTTGCGCGGCGCCGTCCTGGCGCAGGGGCAGCAAGGCCAGCGATTTGATTTCCGGCGCTTCTTCGAGCCAGGTTGCGGCTTCGAAGTCGTCATTCTTGCCGCAAAACGGCGTGCCGAGGCCATTGGCGAAGAGGCGCGCATCGGCCGAAACAGCAGCGGCAAACCAGGTGTGGGCAAATTCCTCGGCCACGCCCCAGATGCGCAGCGTCGCATGCGGCACGGAAAAGATCGATTGCAGACCGTTGATCAGCACATAGGGCAGGTCGACGTCATTGCGCGCCAGCAGCAACGACCTGGCCCAGGACTGGAACTTGCCGGTGATGGTGTCGTTTTCCTGCGCCACCCGGATCAGGTCGGACATGCGCATTTCCAGCGCCTTGATTTTTTCGCGCAACACTTCCATCTGCCGTTCCTGCAGCGAGACGGTTCGTCCGGCCAGCGGGCTGGTCAGCTTGATGCGCGACAGCAGTTCGGCATGTTCTTCGAAAAAATGCGCGTGCTCGGACAGGTATAGTGCTACGGAATTAGAATCCATGGGATCGATCATCAATAATTAGGGCCGGCAAGCGTTTCGCCTGCTTCCAGTGTTGCTGCGACATTACTCAACCAACGTCGATTTCGCCTTCGAATACGTTGACCGCCGGTCCGGTCAGCGTCACCGGCGTGCCGGCGCCATGCCAGCCTATGCTCAATTCGCCGCCGCGTGTCGAAACCGCCACCGGGGTATCGAGCAGGCCACGCCGGATGCCGGCAACGACCGCAGCGCAGGCGCCGGTGCCGCAGGCCAGCGTTTCGCCGGCGCCGCGCTCGAACACGCGCAACTTGACGTGCTGCCGATCGATCACTTGCATGAAGCCGGCATTGACGCGGCGCGGAAACCGCGCATGGTTTTCGATGGCGGGGCCGCTTACGGCCACCGGCGCCGTATCGACATCCTCGACCGTCTGCACCGCATGCGGATTGCCCATCGATACGACGGAAATCCAGTTGGTCTTGCCGTTCACGTCGAGCGGCCAAAGCGTGTCCTGGCCGGCGCTTTTGCCCTCCAGCCCCCCGGCGTCGAACGGCACGTCAGCCGGCGCCAGTATCGGTGCACCCATGTCGACGCTGATCCTGCCATCGCTTTCCATGCGCGGTTCGATCACACCGGACAGGGTTTCAACGCGGATCGCGCGCTTGTCGGTCAAGCCCTTCTCCGTGACGAATTTGACGAAGGCGCGCGAGCCGTTGCCGCATTGCTCGACCTCGCCGCCATCGGCGTTGAAGATGCGGTAACTGAAATCGACATTCGGCGTTGCCGCCTTTTCGATCAGCAGGATCTGGTCCGCGCCGACGCCAAAGCGACGGTCGCCAAGCAGCTTCCATTGCGCCGGCGTGAAATCGATATGCTGGCTGATGCCGTCGATGACGACGAAGTCGTTGCCGGCGCCATGCATTTTGGTGAATTTGAGCTTCATCCGGGGATTATAACTGGTGCAATTGCGCGCTGTCAGCCGTGATTGACTGGCGCCTGGCGCAATCCGCCGTCGTCACGGCTTCTTGTTGCCATAAAACCCCGTTTCGCCTTGCGGACGCGTCTTGAAGCGCTTGTGGGTCCAAAAATATTCAGCCGGCGCTTCGCGCACGCGATCTTCGATAAAGGCATTCATGGCGCGCGTTGCGGCAGTCATGTCTTTGCCCGGGTAGTTTTCCCATGGCTTGTAGAAGTGCACGATCCAGCCCTGGTAGTTCGGTTTGTAGGTCGCAATTACGGCAATCACCTTGGCACCTGTTGCCGCCGCGAGGCGGGCAGGTGCCGTCAGGGTGGCGGCTGGGATGCCGAAAAACGGCACGAATTCGGCATCCTTGGCGCCGAAGTCCATGTCGGGCAGCATGAAAAACGGCAACCCTTCGCGCATGGCGCGGATCACCGGCTTGATGCCATCGGCGCGCGAGAACAGCCTGACCGGCAAAAAGCGGCTGCGGCCTTTAAACAACGCTTCGTCGAACACCTTGCTTTGCTGGCGCGTGTACATCGAGCACGAAGGAACTTTCAGCTTCAGCACGATCGACACGCCGGCCACGTCGAGGCACACGAAATGCGGACACAGCATGATGGTCGGCCCCTCGGTCAGGATGCCGAGCGGCATTTCCGCTTCGATTTCGATCAGGCGCGACAGGCGTTCGCGCGATCCCCACCAGAGCAAACCGCGCTCTAATATGCTGCGCGCGTATGCCTGGAAGTGGCGCCGCGCCAGGCCGTGCCTTTCCTGCTCGCCCAGTTCGGGCATGCAGAGCCGCAGATTGGTCAGCGTGATGTTGCGGCGCGAGCGCATGACCAGAAACAGGAACGCGCCGATTGCTTCGCCGAGCCGTCCCAGGATCGGCAGCGGCAGCCAATGCAGCAACCACATCAGGCCCAGCAGCAGCCTCATTGAATCCGCCTCATTGATTTTCCTTGGTCGTGTGATCCCCGGGCACGGGGCCGGCGCCGGGCGGCGACTTGTAGCGGTTATAGCTCCAGAAGTACTGCGCCGGACATGCCGCGATCAATTGTTCCATCGCGACGTTGATATCACCGGCCTGTTGTTCCGGACTGCCGCTCAGCTCGCGCGCAAACGGCACGAAGCGTATCGCAAATCCGGCACCTTCAGGAAGGCGCTCGGCATAGGAAAGCAGGATGACGGCCCCGGTCATTTGCTGCATCTTGGCCGGCAGGGTCATGGTATAGGCCGGCTTGCCGTAGAAGTTTGCCCACACGCCTTCGCCTTGCTGCGGCACCTGGTCCGGCAGCAGGCCGATCGCCGCGCCTTTTTTCAGCGTTTTCAACAGGGCGCGCACACCGGTCAGGTTGGCCGGTGCGAGGATCAGGTTGTGCCGGCTGCGCGCGCCTTCGATCAGCGGTCGCAGCGCTTCCTTGCGCGGCGGGCGATACAAGACGGTCAGTGGGATGCGCTGGGCGATCGCCTGGGCGATGATTTCAAAACAGCCGAGATGCGGGGTGAGAAAGATCACGCCGCGCCCGCTGTCGAGCGCCTGTTGCGCGACTTCCCAGTTTTCGACGCGCGCCGTGGCCATCACCCGTTCCGGCCTGGCGCACCAGACGAACGGCAATTCCAGGATGCTCTTGCCGGATTCGCGGATCGCGGCCGGCAGGTGCGCGCCATAGCCGGCCCGCTCGATGTTTTCCTTGAGCCGCCTGCGGTAGTCCGGCGAGGCGAGATAGACGAGTCGCCCCAGCGCGCTTCCCAGTGCATGCAGAAACGGCAACGGCAGCGCCGAAAGCAGTTGAAATAGTCGGATTAACATCAATATAGGAGTGGCAACGCGATTCTAACGAATTTTGGTTGACGATTTCGCGAATTTTGCCGATTTAATTCAAGTGGCGTAAAATACCATGGTCTATCCGCCGAGTTAACAGACAACTTGCGAGGCGGTCTATAAATTTCGCTAAAGCGTCGCAGGCTCATTCGATTGGCCGCGACATGGTCACTTACTATCAGGAGCTTGCAATGACTCAAGAATTTCTCTTCACATCGGAATCGGTTTCCGAGGGCCATCCCGACAAGGTTGCGGACCAGATTTCCGATGCCATCCTTGATGCCATCCTGGCGCAAGACCCGAAAGCGCGCGTCGCCGCCGAGACCTTGTGCAATACCGGTCTCGTGGTGCTGGCAGGTGAAATCACCACCACGGCCAACGTCGATTATATACACGTGGCGCGCGACACCATCAAGCGCATCGGCTACGACAACGCCGATTTCGGCATCGATTACAAGAGCTGCGCCGTGCTGGTCGGCTACGACAAGCAATCGCCCGACATCGCGCAAGGCGTGGATGAAGGCAAGGGACTCGATCTGGACCAGGGTGCCGGCGACCAGGGCTTGATGTTCGGCTATGCCTGCGATGAAACGGCTGAACTGATGCCGGCCGCAATCTATTACGCGCACCGCATCGTCGAGCGCCAGTCGCAATTGCGCAAGGATGGCCGCCTGCCGTGGCTGCGTCCCGATGCGAAATCGCAGGTCACGTTGAAATACCTCAATGGCAAACCGGTCGCCATCGATACCATCGTACTCTCGACCCAGCATGCGCCCGAAATGACGCACAAGGACATCGAAGAGGCCGCCATCGAGCTGATCATCAAGCCAGCCGTGCCGCAGGAATGGCTGAAGAACACGCGTTACCTGGTCAACCCGACCGGGCGTTTCGTCATCGGCGGCCCGCAAGGCGATTGCGGCCTGACCGGACGCAAGATCATCGTCGATACCTATGGCGGCGCGTGCCCGCACGGCGGCGGCGCGTTTTCCGGCAAGGATCCGTCCAAGGTCGACCGTTCGGCGGCCTATGCTGCGCGTTACGTCGCGAAGAACATCGTCGCGGCCGGCCTGGCGCGGCAATGCCAGATCCAGGTCAGCTACGCTATCGGCGTGGCAAAGCCGATCAATATCACGATCTATACTGAAGGCACGGGGGTCATCTCGGACGAGAAGATCGCCGAATTGGTAGCGCGGCATTTCGACCTGCGCCCCAAGGGCATCGTGCAAATGCTCGACCTGCTGCGCCCGATTTACCGCAAGACGGCCGCCTATGGCCATTTCGGGCGCGACGAGCCGGAATTTTCCTGGGAGCGCACCGACAAGGCAGCAATCCTGCGTGCCGACGCAGGGCTTTGATATTGTAAATATGATCGCATAAATTTACTGGCGTAAAGATGGGGAGAGTGTGCTGAAGCTGTCGATGGTGCATGGGCTGCAGATCGCCGCAGCGTTGGGAACAAGTCTGTGCATCGTCGCCGCCTTAGCTGCTTCAGTCGTCCCATCGCCCAAGGGCGGCCCCACACCAGTCCCCAGCGCACCTGCCAAATTGCCTGCCAATGGGCAGGCGAACCCGCTGACGAACGCCTCCTCGAATGCGACGGCGAGCTGGTGCGTGCAGATCGGCAAGCGCCTCCCCGGCGTCACCAGCGAGCAATGCAGGAAAAGCGGCTTGTCTGCCAGCGGCGGGCTTTCCGCGCGCGGGCAGCCGATCATGGTGCGCCGATTCGTTCCACTCAAAACGGGCGATTCGCATGGCGTGCGCATCCTGTTGCTGGGCGGCATACACGGCGACGAATTGACTGCATCGGCGGTGGTATTCCAATGGATGCAGTGGATGCAGACCGCGCCGGCGCAGGATTTTTCCTGGACCGTCGTACCGGCAGCCAATCCCGACGGTTTGCTCGCACCCAAGCCGCAGCGCGTCAACGCGCACGGTGTCGATCTCAATCGCAATTTCCCGACTCCCGGTTGGCAGCAGGACGCACCGCGTTACTGGGCGCGTGCGACCGGCAACGACCCGCGCCGCTTCCCCGGCAAGGCGCCGCTGTCCGAGCCGGAAAGCCGCTGGATCAGCGCGGAAATGGAGCGTTTCCAGCCGCAGGTCATCATCTCCGTGCATGCACCGTTCGGCGTGCTCGACTTCGATGGCCCGGCACCCACGCCGCATCAATTCGGCCGGCTCTTGTTCAACCCGGTCGGCGTCTATCCCGGTTCGCTCGGCAACTACAGCGGCGTACACAAGAACGTGCCGGTCATCACCATTGAATTGCCCAACGCGCAGACCATGCCGCCGCCGGCCGAGATCAAGCGGATTTGGGTCGACATGCTGGGCTGGATACAACACAATGTGCCCAATGTGTCTCAAGGCGCGCAGGTGCCGGCCCAGGCTGCCGCTTCGATACCCTATAGCCAGCCCCATGCAGCGCCGGACCAGCCGATTTCGGCCCATCGATAGCCGCAGAGGGATTCCGCCATGTTGAGATGGTTGGGCAAGCTTGTTTCACGCCGCAAAGTGGGAAATCCCGCCGTAGGCGGCGAGGCCGGAAGTTCCGTGCCTGCGGCAGACAATGCCGCAGCCCTCGCGCGCAAACAGCAAGGCGATCGCCATCTCGATGCTGCGGCCTGGCGCGATGCAGCGATTTCCTATGAACAGGCGATCGCACTGAATCCGCAGCTTGTGGCGGCGCACGGCAATCTCGGTTTGGCGTTGATGCAATTGCGCCAATTCGAGCGGGCAAGCAAGCATTTGCATACAGCGCTCGAACTTGACCCCAGCCTCTTCAATGCCAGCTATATGTTGGGAAGCATGGCGCATCAGCGTGGCGACCTGGCTGGAGCCATTGCGCAATTCAGAAGTGCCGTTGCGGTCAAGCCCGACTTTGCCGAGGCCTGGCACACTCTCGGCGATGTGCTGCTGGAGCAAAATGATCGCGCCGGCGCTTTGCTAGCGTATTCCCGCGCGCTCGCATTGAAGCCTGCATCGACAGAGACCCTGACCAATATTGCGGGCCTGATGGCGCATGGTGGCGACCGTCGCGGCGCAATCGCGCAATACCGCCGCGTGCTCGAACTTGATGCGCACAGCGCAGGTGCCAGGCTCAATCTGGTGCATGAGCTTCAGCAGACTTGCCAGTGGGAGGGGTTGGAGCAGGAGATTGCGCTGGTCAGGCAGGCAGTCATGCAGATGCCGGCCACCGTGGATAACCGCGATTCGCCGTTCTCCTTCCTTGCACTCCCCGGTGGCACGGCCGAAGAGCAAAAGCGCTGCGCAGAAAAATGGGCATTTGCCGTCTATCAGCCACAATACCACGCGAGGCAAAGTCTCGATTTCGATTTCCGCTTTGCGAGCCGGGCCAAGCCGCATATCGGCTACCTGTCGGCGGACTTTCACGATCACGCCACGGCTCGGCTGATGATCGAAGTGTTCGAGCAGCATGACCGCGATCGCTACACGTTTACCGCCTACTCGTACGGTCCTCCGGATCAAAGCGCAATGACGGCGCGCCTGAAAAACGCGTTCGACCGTTTCATCGATATTCGTGACGAATCGGTGCATGAATCGGCTCGGAGGATCCACGCCGATGGCGTCGATATCCTGGTTGACTTGAAGGGCTACACAGGCGACAGCCGCAGCGCAATCCTGGCGCTCGGCCCGGCGCCGATACAGGTGAATTACCTCGGCTACCCAGGAACCATGGGGGCCGACTTCGTCGACTACCTGATCGCCGACCGCTTCGTCATACCCGAAGCGAGCCGGCGGCATTACAGCGAAGAGATCATCTATCTCCCCGACACATATCAGCCGAACGACAGCCGGCGGCCGCTGGCGCCGGCGCCCAGCCGGACCCTGGTCGGCTTGCCGGAGGGAGGGCTGGTTTTTTGCTGCTTCAATCAACTCTACAAGATCACGCCGGAAATCTTCGATATCTGGTGCCGCCTGCTCGGCGAAGTCGAGCACAGCGTGCTGTGGCTGATCGGCAGCGACGACGCGACGCAGGAAAACTTGCGCCGCGAAGCCGAGAAGCGCGGCGTAGCCGGTGCGCGCCTGATATTCGCGCCGCGCACGACGCCCGAAGAACACCTTGCGCGCCAGCAGTGTGCCGACCTGTTTCTGGATACCGTGCCATACAACGCGCACACCACCTGCAGCGATGCATTGTGGATGGGCTTGCCCGTGATCACATGGGCCGGTGAAACCTTTGCGGCCCGCGTGGCCGGCAGTTTGCTCAATGCGCTTGGCGTCCCGGAACTCGTCGCCGATAGTGGCGAAACCTACTATGCCCTGGCAGTGGAATTGGCGCGGGACGGCCGCAAGCGCGATTTGCTGCGTCAGAAAATCCTTGCGCAACGCCACCGGGCGCCCTTGTTTGATAGCCTGCGCTTCACGCGCAACCTTGAGCACGGCTACGATGAAATGCTGGCCGTGCAAGAGCAAAAAAAGCAGCGGATACGCATCGTCGTCGTGGCGCCGGATGGCTATGCGCATAGCCGCGCCTTCGACGATTTTGCCGAGACGTTATTGCACGGCTTTCAAGCGCTGGGCAGGGAGGCCAGAATCGCGAGAAATGCGTTCGACCGCCATGGTTTGAACGTCGTCCTCGGCGCCAATCTGCTGACTGCCGAAACGGCGGCGCTGTTGCCGCGTCGCGTCGTCATTTACAACCTGGAGCAGATATACGCCCAGTCGCCCTGGGTCACGGCGACGTTGCTTGAATTGTTCGGCAAGTTCGAAGTCTGGGACTATAGCCGGCGCAATGTCGCCGCGATACAGGCGTTGGTGCCGCAGGCACGCGTCAAATTCGTCCCGGTCGGCAGCATGCCGCAAATGCGCCGGATTGCCGCCTCCGAGAGCGAAGATATCGATGTCCTGTTCTACGGCTCGATCAATGACAGGCGGCGACACATACTCGACGGCTTGGCCGGGCAAGGCGTCAAGGTGAAAGCCGCATTCGGCGTCTATGGCAGCGAGCGCGACGGCTTGATAGCGCGCGCAAAACTGGTCTTGAACATGCGCCTGTACGACTCCGACATTTTCGAAATCGTGCGCGCTTCGCATCTGCTGGCAAATGGCCGGGCCGTGGTCTCCGAATGCAATGCCCAGACCGATATCGAGGAAGACCTGCGCAGCGCCATAGCCGGTGCGCCCTACGAAGAATTGATTGCGACGTGCATGGCCTTGCTGGCAAATCCGCAGGCGCGTCGCGAACTGGCCGAGCGCGGAATGCGGATCATGGCGGCGCGCAACCAGGCTGAAATTCTGCGTTCGGCACTGGCACCTGAAGTTTGAAGTGCTATAATTATTCGTTCCAAGGAGCGTTGCACCACGGCAAACTGCCGTGCCAGGCTTGGAAAGCACGATCCCGCAACTGCGCTCACGTTTCTTTTTTTCTAACGAAAGGAGGGCGTGATGAACGCCGCAGTCTTGAACTCTACCTCTACCAAAGATTTCCACGTTGCCGACTTGAGCCTGGCCGATTGGGGCCGCAAGGAAATCAAGATCGCCGAAACCGAAATGCCGGGCCTGATGGCCATCCGCGAAGAATTCGCCGCTGCGCAGCCGTTGAAGGGCGCGCGCATCACCGGCTCGCTGCACATGACCATCCAGACCGCGGTGCTGATCCAGACGCTGGAAGCCCTCGGCGCCACCGTGCGTTGGGCGTCTTGCAACATCTATTCGACGCAGGACCATGCCGCCGCCGCCATTGCCGCTGCCGGCACGCCGGTGTTTGCCGTCAAGGGCGAATCGCTCGACGAATATTGGGATTACACGCATCGCATCTTCGAATGGCCGAACAATGCAGAAGGCGCGCAATACTCCAACATGATCCTCGACGACGGCGGCGACGCCACGCTATTGCTGCACCTGGGCACGCGCGCCGAGAAGGACGCTTCGGTATTGAACAATCCGGGTTCCGAAGAAGAAATCTGCCTGTTCAATTCGATCAAGAAGAAGCTGGCGACCCAGCCGGGCTGGTATTCGACGCGCCTGGCGCAGATCAAGGGCGTAACGGAAGAAACCACCACCGGCGTGCATCGCCTGTATCAGATGCACAAGGAAGGCAAGCTGGCTTTCCCGGCGATCAACGTCAATGATTCCGTCACCAAGTCGAAGTTCGACAATCTCTACGGTTGCCGCGAATCGCTGGTCGACGGCATCAAGCGTGCCACGGATGTGATGATTGCCGGCAAGGTCGCCGTCATCGCCGGTTACGGCGACGTGGGCAAGGGCTCGGCGCAAGCCATGCGCGCGCTGTCGGCCCAGGTCTGGGTGACCGAGGTCGATCCGATCTGTGCCCTGCAGGCAGCCATGGAAGGCTATCGCGTCGTGACCATGGATTACGCCTCCGAACATGGCGACATCTTCGTCACCTGCACCGGCAACTATCACGTCATCACGCACGACCACATGCGCAAAATGAAGGACCAGGCCATCGTCTGCAACATCGGCCACTTCGACAATGAAATCGACGTTGCGTCGCTCAAGCAATACACCTGGGACAATATCAAGCCGCAGGCCGACCACGTGATTTTCCCGGATGGTCGCCGCATCATCCTGCTGGCCGAAGGCCGCCTGGTCAATCTCGGCTGCGGTACCGGCCATCCTTCGTACGTGATGAGCTCGTCATTTGCCAACCAGACCATTGCGCAGATGGAGCTGTTCCAGCATACGGCCAAGTACCCGGTCGGCGTCTACACCTTGCCCAAGCATCTGGATGAGAAAGTCGCGCGCCTGCAACTGAAGAAACTCAACGCCCAACTGACCGAGCTGACGGCGGAACAGGCGGCATACATCGGTGTCGCCACAAGCGGCCCGTACAAGCCCGAACATTATCGTTACTAATCTCGCGACGCTGCGTCGCTGCTGCCAATACGGAATGGCGACGCACAACCAGGAGAGAAAAACATGCGTTTGTTGCTGACATGGATCATCAATGCGGCGGCGTTGTTTGCCGTACCTTATCTGACGCAATCGGTGCGGGTCGACAGCTTTGCCACGGCGCTGGTCGCGGCCCTGATACTGGGCCTGGTCAATACGCTGATTCGGCCATTGTTGATCCTATTGACCTTCCCGGTGACGATCATCACACTCGGGTTGTTCATCTTCGTCATCAACGGCCTGATGTTCTGGCTGGTGGCGAATTTCGTCAAGGGCTTCTCGGTGGCGGGGTTTTCTTCGGCCATCATCGGCGCGCTGCTCTACAGCATCATCTCCTGGGCTCTTTCTACTTTATTGATCGAGAAGTAAATGGCTCACTATCACGATAGTGCTGAACGCAACTTCAGCATGGAATTCTTTCCGCCCAAAACGCCGGAGGGTGTCGAAAAACTGCGCGTCGCGCGTGCCAAGCTGGCGCAATTGCAGCCGAGGTATTTTTCCGTCACCTTCGGTGCCGGCGGCTCGACGCAAAAGGGCACGCTCGAAACCATCCTCGACATTCGCAATGAAGGCCATGAGGCGGCGCCGCATTTGTCCTGCATGGGCACGTCGCGCGACACCTTGCGCGACATCCTCAGGCAATACCAGGCACATGGCATCAAGCGCATCGTCGCGCTGCGCGGCGACCTGCCGAGCGGCTACGGTTCGGTCGGGTTTTCGTCCGGTGAATTCCGCTACGCGAGCGAATTGGTCGAGTTCATCCGTGCCGAGACCGGCGACTGGTTCCATATCGAAGTGGCAGCCTATCCGGAAATGCACCCGCAAGCCAAGTCACCGCAAGACGATTTGCAGAATTTCGTGCGCAAGGTGCACGCCGGCGCGAATTCGGCAATCACGCAGTATTTTTACAATGCCGACGCCTATTTCCGCTTTGTCGACGAGGCGGCCAAGCTGGGCGTCACGACGCCGATCGTGGCCGGTATCATGCCGATCACGAATTACTCCCAGCTCATGCGCTTTTCCGACATGTGCGGCGCTGAAATCCCGCGCTGGATCCGCATCAAGCTGGCCAGCTTCGGCGACGACAGTGCCTCGATACGCGCCTTCGGGCTCGATGTGGTGACGGGATTGTGCGAACGCCTGCTGGCCGGCGGCGTGCCGGGGCTGCATTTCTATACGCTCAACCAGGCGCTGGCGACGACGGAAATCTGGAAACGCCTGAGTTTGGGTGCTTGAGTTCAGGAGACTGAGTTTACGTAAATGAATCCAGGTTCTATATGAACTCGGATTCGTCCGTCAACACGACATCAAGCGCGATGTCGTGCCGCTCAGCGGCAAAATCCGCCAGCGCCTGCTGGTAGGCAATGCCGATCGCGAGCGGGCGCGGCGCCTGGGCCAGGGTGCGGTCATAAAACCCGCCACCGTAGCCCAGGCGAATTTTTTTCCGGTTGAATCCGACGCAAGGAATCAGCAACGCATCGGGGGTGAGCATCCGATGCGGGGGCACGGGAACCGGCACATTCATCGCTCCAGTTTCAGTCGGCTCGCCCGGAGACCACGCGACAAAATGCAGCGGTAGATCGGCCCCCACGACAATGGGCAGTGCGAGTTGCACGCCCTGGCGGGCGATGGCATCGTAGGCATGCCGCAAATCCGGCTCTCCGCGTATTGGCGAATAGACGCCCAGGCAACGGACATCTTGCTTTTCCAGCCAGCCCAGTAGGCGCGCACCGATTGCCGCGTCAAGCTGCGCGCGCAGTTCCGGCGTCAATTCTTTACGTTGCGCCAATAGCACACGGCGTATATCCTGTTTCATGAGAGTCGTGTAGCGTAATCGTTGCGTGTTATTCTACAGCGTGGCCATCTCCAGGCAAACATGGTTCAAGGATAGTTGATCGGGGTAGCATCGTGAGCAGCAAGAAGATATGGGCGATCGTCGCGGCCTTGAGTGCGACGTTGGTTTTGTCGCCACAGACGTGGGCAAAGAAACCTGCGCCCAATCCACTCGGCGATGACGATGCCTTTCTGGCACTGCGCGACGCGGCGCGCGGCGGTGACGAAGACAAGGCCGATGTCCTGGCCGATCGCCTGCAATCCTACGCCATCCCCTCCTATGTCGATTATTACCGCCTGCGCGCGCGCCTGACTGACGCCAAGCCCGATGAAATTCTCGCATTCCTGGCGCGCTACGACGGCAGCGCCATTGCCGACCGCATGCGCAACGACTGGCTGCTGGCGCTCGGGTATACCGGCGACTGGAAGAATTTCGACGAACAATACCCGCAATTTGTGCTCAACGACGACCGCCAGGTCAAGTGCTATGCCTTGCTGTCGCAGGCGCTCAAGGGCCAGGACGTGGCGACCGATGCCAAGGCATTGCTGACCGCGCCGAAAGAGTATGGCGACGGCTGCGCTGCGCTGATCAAGACCTTGTACCAGGCGGGTCAGTTCTCGCAAGACGAGCTGCAGGCGCAAGTGCGGCTGGCAGCCGAGACCGCGCCGGCCAATGTCGTGCAGCGCCTGGCGGCAGCCGGCGACCTGCCGGAGGCGATATTCAGCGCGGCCATCGAGCGGCCCGGCAACGTGATCGCGCATGGCCCGGGCAATGGCGCGCTCAACCACCAGGCATTCGTGATTGCCTTGGGGCGCGTTGCCAAAAGCGATCCGACGATTGCAACAGCCGCGCTCAATCGCGCCGCCGTCTCGCTGAACAAGACCGAACAGGGTCTCGGCTGGGCGCAGATAGCCTACGAGGCGTCGTTGAAGCTGGCGCCGGAAGCGATCGATTATTGGCGCAACGCGGGCAATGCGCCCTTGTCGTATGCCGAGCTGCCGTGGCGCGTGCGTGCTGCCTTGCGCGCGGGTGACTGGAAAATGGTGGAAAGCGGCATTGCCGCCATGCCGGAAAAGCTGCGCGCGGAGCCGGCCTGGGTATATTGGTTCGGCCGCGCCTTGCAGGCAGGCGGCCGGATAGACGCGGCCCGACTTCAATTCCTTTCGATCTCCGCACAAACCAATTTCTATGGCCAACTCGCCCTCGAAGAACTGGGCGGCTTGATCACCGTGCCGCCGCGTCCGCAGCCGCCTACCGGCAATGAAGTCGCGCAGATGGGCCAGAACCAGGGCTTTCGCCGCGCGCTCAAATTCATGGATTTGAATTTGCGCAGCGAGGGTTACCGCGAATGGAACTGGGAATTGCGCAAGATGAACGAGCGGCAGTTCTTTGCCGCCGCTGAATTTGCCCGCCAAAGCAACGTGCTCGACCGCATGATCAGCACCTCCGAGCGCACCCGCATCGAAATGGATTTCAATCAGCGCTTTCCCGCGCCGTTTGACGATTTGATGCGGCCGGCCGCCGATAGCCTCGGCCTTGATGAGGCCTGGGTATATGGCCTGATACGCCAGGAGTCGCGCTTCATCCTGAGCGCACGTTCGTACGTGGGTGCCCAGGGATTGATGCAGATCATGCCGGGCACGGCCAAGTTCATTGCGCACAAGATCGGCATGGAGGGTTATACGCCTTCGCAAGCCGGTGAGATCGGCACCAACATCACGCTCGGCACCAATTACCTGAGTATCATCTACAATGACCTGGACAATTCGCAGGTATTGGCCACCGCTGCCTACAACGCCGGCCCCGGCCGGCCGCGCACCTGGCGCGCCAGCCTGAACAGCCCGGTCGAAGGCGCCATCTTCGCCGAAACCATTCCGTTCAACGAGACGCGCGAATATGTGCGCAACGTGATGTCGAATGCAACTTACTATGCGGCACTGTTTGAAAACAAATCGCAATCGCTGAAGGCGCGCCTTGGCGTCATTGTTCCCAAGGGCTATGTCGCCTCCGATATTCCCTAACCAGGCAAATTTCGCATGCATACAACCGACCTCGATCCTTTCGTCTCCCAAGCCCTCGGCGACCCGAAAAAAGCCGGCCTCAAGCTGGTCATCGGCAACAAACGCTATTCGTCCTGGTCGATGCGGCCCTGGGTCGCCATGACGGCATTCAACATCCCCTTCGAAGAAATCACGATCAAATTGCAGCAGCCCGATACGTCCTCCCGCATCGCCGAGTATTCGCTGGCGGGGCGCGTGCCGGTGCTGATCGCGGGAGAAACCACGGTGTGGGATTCGCTGGCGATTTGCGAATACCTGGCCGAGCAATTCCCGGAAAAAAATCTGTGGCCGGAAAATGTTGCACAACGCGCCCTGGCGCGCAGCATGTGCGCAGAAATGCATTCCGGCTTCGCCGATTTGCGCTCAGCCATGTGGATGAACATCGGTGCCAGGTTTCCCGGCAAGGGACGCACCGCCGGTGCGCAGGCCGACATCGGACGCATCAGTGAAATGTGGGAAGAATGCCTGTCAGTGGCCGGGGCCCACGAATACCTGTTCGGCGACTTCACGATCGTCGACGCCTACTTCGCGCCGGTCGTGATGCGCTTTCTTACCTACACCGTGTCGCTGGCGCCGGCCCTGCAAGGCTATGTCGACCGTGTCGCCGCCCATCCCGCCACTGTGCAATGGATGCGGGCCGCGGAGGCGGAAACCGACCGGCTGGCCTACCTCGACAACTACCCAGACTGACATGGAGATCTACGCCGTCGGCGGCGCCGTGCGCGACGCGTTGCTCGGCCTGCCGGTGCAGGATCGCGACTTTGTCGTCGTCGGTGCCACGCCCGAAGACATGCTGGCTGCCGGCTACACCCCGGTGGGCAAGGATTTCCCCGTGTTCCTGCACCCTGAAAGCCACGAGGAATATGCGCTCGCGCGCACCGAGCGCAAGACCGCGCCGGGCTACAAGGGTTTCGTTTTCCATACCGCCGACCACGTGACCCTGGAGCAGGACCTGGCACGGCGCGACCTGACCATCAATGCCATCGCGCGCCGCGAAGACGGCACGCTGGTCGACCCGTTCCATGGCCAGGCCGACCTGCAGGCGCGTGTGTTCCGTCACGTCTCACCGGCTTTTGCCGAAGACCCGGTGCGCATCCTGCGCGTGGCACGCTTCGCCGCGCGCTTTGCCGACTTCACCGTTGCACCGGAAACCAATCGCCTGATGCAAGCCATGGTGCAAGCCGGTGAAGTCGATGCGCTGGTGCCCGAGCGCGTCTGGCAGGAACTGGCGCGCGGCTTGATGGAGCAGCGGCCCTCGCGCATGTTCACCGTGCTGCGCGACTGCGGTGCCCTCAAGTGCATCCTGCCCGAACTCGATGCGCTGTGGGGCGTGCCCCAACCACCCAAATATCATCCGGAAATCGACACCGGCGTGCACATCATGCTGGTGATCGATCATGCCGCGACACAGGGTTATGCGTTGGCGGTGCGCTTCGCTGCCTTGCTGCATGATCTCGGCAAAGGCGCCACGCCACCCGAAGCCTGGCCCAGCCACCACGGCCACGAGGGGCTCGGCGTCGAACTGGTTGATCAGGTATGCAAACGCCTGAAGATACCGAGCGATTGCCGCGACCTCGCCGTGATGACCGCGCGCGAACACGGCAACGTTGGCCGCGCGATGGCGTTGCGCCCGGCCACCATCGTTTCGCTGTTGGAGCGCTGCGATGCGTTCCGCAAGCCGCAGCGCTTTGTCGATATGCTGCATGCTTCGGCCTGCGACCATTTCGGCCGCACCGGCTTCGAGGACAAGCCGTATCCGCAAGTCGCCTATCTGCAAGCCGCGCTGGCAGCGGCGCAATCGGTCAATGCCGGTGCGATTGCACAGGCGCAGGAGAATCCGCAGAGCATTCCGCAGGCGATTCATGCCGCGCGCATCGAGGCGGTGCGGCGACAGATTGGTTCAGTCGCGGCGGAATCGCCACCAGGCCAGACCGCCGAATAGAACGGCGAACGCTAGCTGCACCCCCATCGCCGGCAGCGCCGCGTCGAACGGCAAACCGCGCCAGGTCATGGCGTCCAGGCCGTCGACCGCCCAGCGTGTCGGTATGACGACGATGACCGATTGCAGCCATTGCGGGAACAGGAATGACGGGACCCACGCGCCGCCCAGCATGACCATGATCAGCGTGGCGAACACCGACAGCGTGCGCGCTGCCTCCGGCGTCTTGCCGAATGCTGCGATAAACAGTCCAAAGGTGGATGTCATCAGCGCGAAGCAGGCGATGATGCCGACCAGACCGGGCAGGCTACCGTCGATGCGGGCGCCGAACAGGCTGGTCGCGACGGCGAATATGAAGCATTGCAGCATGAAGGCGATCAGGGCGCAGGAGAGTACGCGTGCCGCAAGGACTGTCGTCATCGTGATGGGCGAAGCAAGCAGGCGGTTCCATAAACCCGTGCGGCGCGCCATCAAAACACTGATACCGGCATCAATCGCCATGAACAGGATGAATTGCACGCTCATGCCGGCGAATGAGTGGGAATAGCCGTTGTATTTGTTCGGGCCGGACGTGAGCGCCTGGTCGGATGTGGTGAATGGCATTGAGATGCCGGCTTTGGCCGCACCTGCACCTGCTTCCGTGCTGCCTGATGCGGCGGTTTTTTCCTGCAATTGCTTCACGCTGTGCAGCAGATCGCGCATTTCGGCATGGGTGGGATCGTCGGGCAGTTTTTCCAGTCGCGCGAGGCTCGTATCGATCATCTTCCTGCCTTCTGCGCCGCCGAACATCTCGCCGCTGACGACTTGCATGATTTGCTGCGTCAACAAGCCCTTCACCATGCCGAGCACCATGTTTTGCGACGGGTCGTAGTATATCGTCACTTCCGGTTTGGCTTGCTGGCCGAACATGGCGGCGCCGGCTGCGGCGCCGAAGCCTTGCGGTATCACGATGGCGGCGTTGAGCTTGCCTTTGCGGACCTGGTCCTGCGCTTGCGCCAGCGGCATCTCCTGGATTTGCAGCGTGGCGTCCCCACGCAATCCGGCGGCGACCTTGCGGCCGATTTCGCTATCGTCCTGCATCGTCAGCGCCACGCTGACCTTGGCATTGTCGGTGCTGCCGGAACCGCCGAACAGGTAGCCGAAAAAAGCGCCCAGCAGGATCGGCATGACCAGGTTGAGCAGCAGCGCGCGGCGGTTGGTGAAGTAAAGAATCAAATCCTTGCGTATCAGTGCGATCAAGGCGGTCATGGGAGATTCCTTTACATTCTCGTTCGATTAATCGCGCAGGCTGCGTCCGGTCAGCGTGAGGAAAATATCCTCCAGCCGCGTTCGCGCCGTCGCAAAATGGTCCAGCCGGCAGCCTTGGGCAACCAGCCATTGCAAGACGTCTGTCGCGCGTGCGCCATCGAGCAGGAGGATGTTCATCTCCTGCAGATTGTCACTGGCCGGCTCGACGCCGGTGACGCCATCGAGGCCGCGCAATGCATTCAACACCTTGGCGTCGGCAGGTTCGGCCAGGCTCACGGACAAGGCGGCCTGGGCCGGCAGGCGCCTGTGCAAAGCCTCCGGACTCTCGTTGGCCAGCAGTTTGCCGTGGTCGATGATCACGATATGGTCGGCCAGCCGTTCGACTTCTTCCATGTAGTGGCTGGTGTAGATCAGCGAACGCCCGAGGCGTTTTTGCGCTTCCAGGGTCTCGAAAATCGCATTGCGGCTTTGCGGATCGATGCCGACGGTGGGCTCGTCGAGGATCAGCAATTGCGGGTCGTGCAGGAGTGCGGCGGCAATATTCAGGCGTCGCTTCATGCCGCCGGAAAAGGTCGAGGGTTTGTCGCCGGCGCGGTCTTCCAGATTGACGAGCGCCAGCACATCGTCGCAGCGCCGTTTCAACGCGGCGCCCTTGAGACCGTACAAGGCGCCGAACAGCTTGAGGTTTTCGCGCGCGGAAATATCTTCAATCAGGGCCAGGTCTTGTGGGACCAGGCCGATCATTCTCTTGACTTCGCTGGCGCCGGCTTCCAGCTTTTGGCCGGCAATCGTCACTGCGCCGCGATCGGGGCGCAACAAGCCGCACAGCATGCTCACCGTGGTCGATTTTCCGGCGCCGTTCGGGCCGATCAGCCCCAATGTTCGCCCCGCTTCCAGCTCGAAGCTGATGCCGTCTACTGCGACTCGGCCGCCGTAGGATTTGACCAGGTCGGTTGCAGTGAGCAAGGGTAGGGCCATGACAACTCCATCAGTAGTGAACGATAAGTGTAGCCTTAATGATGCGTTGCAATATTACTATTTGTTTGCACATCAGGAAATCATTTCTGGTGGTTTATAAGTGGTAATCGGCAACTGGATTTACCGACTTTGGGTGTCAACATGGCACGGCTTCGGGCGTTAATCGGACATGTGGGCGCGTATCGTTGTTTATTCGCGTGATTGTGATGATGAACTGGCAACTAGTAGGGCAAATATCCTAGAATCCTGCGCCAGGTTCGCCTACAATACATTGGTGCGCTGCACAACGGGCTATGCCCGGATTGGAGAAAGTCGTGAATACAAAAGATGTGTTGCCGGAAATGCGGGCTCCTGTTCCAGGCGCCGGCGAGAGCCAGGGTGGAACCCGGCCGTCCATACGCGTGAAGGAAGTCCCGGAACGCGACAGGCGCCGTTTGCTGATGCATTTCCTGGCCTTGCCTGACAGCGATCGCTTGCTGCGCTTTGGCTCGGTGTTGCCCGATGAGCTGATCACGCGCTACGTGCAACATCTCGATTTTTCGCGCGATACGATATTCGGCGTCTATGATGCGCGGCTGCATCTGGTCGGGGTCGGCCATCTTGCCTATGCGCCGCGCGAGCCTATGGCGCGCGGATCGATGGCCGTCGCGCGCTCTGCGGAATTTGGCGTTTCCGTATCGGAATCCGCACGCGGCATGGGGGTCGGAACAAAACTGTTCGAACGTGCTGCCATGCATTGCCGCAATGCCGAGATCGATACCTTGTACATGCATTGCCTGTGGTCGAACAAGACCATGATGCACATCGCAAAAAAGGCCGGCATGGAAATCCATCGCGACCATGGCGAGGCAGATGCTTATCTGAAGCTGACGCCGGCCAACCCGGCCAGCGTTTTGCAGGAAGCCGTTGAAGAACAGGTCGCCAGCCTCGATTACACGCTGAAAGCCAATACACGCGCGGCAAAAAAGTTGCTGCGCAACTTGCCCGGTTTCAAATAGACGCTACACCAGCGGCAGCGCGGTCGTATCCTTCACGCGCTGCAGCGCAAAGCTCGACTTCACGTCCAGCACGGCGGGGTGGCGCAACAACGTTCCCATCATGAAGCGCGAAAAATGCTCCATGTCTTCCACATGCACCCTTAGCAGATAATCCATTTCTCCGGTCATGGCGTAGCAGGCCACGACTTCCGGCCAGTTCTCCACGGCGGCGGCGAAATCGGCACGCGGTGAAGGCGACACGGTACGCGCGGCGCCTGGCGGTGCAATGTCGCTATGTTTTTCCAGCCGTACGTTGACGTAGGCGAGCAAGCCCAGACCGATCTTTTCCGGGGCAAGCAGTGCGACGTATTGGCGGATCACGCCGTTTTCCTCCAGTTGCTTGATGCGGCGCAGGCACGGCGACGGCGACAAGTTGACCCGTTCGGCGACCTCCTGGTTCGACAGCCGGCCATCGGTCTGCAAAATCGCCAGAATCTTGCGGTCCGTTTTGTCGAGCGAGATTGCGGCCATGGTTGACCTCCATTTGCGATATTTGAGCAATATTATTGCTCAAATTCTGAATCGTTGCCGCTTAATTGGCATTTTATGCCGTCGCTGGAGGCCTATACTATGCCGACAATCAACCAGGAGGATGGCATGGAATTTCAGGCTTGGGACAACCCCATGGGTACCGACGGATTTGAGTTTATCGAATATGCGGCACCCGATCCGGTCGCATTGGGGGCCTTGTTCGAGCAAATGGGATTTGCCGCCATCGCGCGTCATCGCCACAAGGACGTGACCTTGTATCGCCAGGGTGAGATCAATTTCATCATCAACGCCGAGCAGGATTCCTTCGCCCAGCGCTTCGCACGGCAGCACGGCCCGTCGATCTGCGCCATCGCCTTCCGCGTCAACGACGCTGCCTATGCCTACAAGCGCGCGCTCGAGCTGGGCGCCTGGGGTTTCGACAACAAGACCGGTCCGATGGAATTGAATATTCCCGCCATCAAGGGCATAGGCGACTCGCTGATTTACTTTGTCGACCGCTGGCGCGGCAAGGGCGGCGCGCAGAATGAAGGCGCGATCGGCGACATCAGCATTTACGACGTGGATTTCGTTGCCATTCCCGGCGCAAAGGCCAACCCGGTCGGCAATGGCCTGACCTATATCGACCACCTCACGCACAACGTGCATCGCGGCCGCATGAAGGAGTGGGCCGAGTTTTACGAAGGCTTGTTCAATTTCCGCGAGATCCGTTACTTCGATATCGAAGGCAAGCTGACCGGCCTGAAATCCAAGGCCATGACCTCGCCGTGCGGCAAGATCCGCATTCCGATCAATGAATCATCCGACGACAAGTCGCAAATCGCCGAGTATCTCGACCTGTATCACGGCGAAGGCATCCAGCACATTGCGCTGGGCACCGACGACATCTACGGCACGGTCGAAAGCATGAGGAGCACCGGTGTGGTGTTCCAGGACACGATCGAAACCTATTACGACCTGGTCGACCGCCGCCTGCCCGCGCATGGCGAGAAGCTCGACGAATTGCGCCGCCTGCGCATCCTGATCGACGGCAACAGCAACGCGACCGCGCGCGAACTGTTGCTGCAGATTTTCACGCAAACCGTGATCGGCCCGATCTTCTTCGAAATCATCCAGCGCAAGGGCGACCAGGGCTTCGGCGAAGGCAATTTCCGCGCCCTGTTTGAATCGATCGAACTTGATCAGATCAAGCGTGGCGTGCTGAAAGACGAAACCGTGCCCAACTGAGATGGACGCCCACGAAACCAGCGTCGATCAAGACGCGTTTTTCAAGACCCTGGCCGAGAAATCCGACGGCGGTACGCTGCGCGGCGACTATAGCAAGGCCGATGCGCAATATGTCGTGCGGCAGGATATGGCGGCCTATACGCCCGAGCAGCACGCGTTGTGGCGCCGCCTGTACGAGCGCCAAGCCAGGCTGCTGCCGGGACGCGCCTGCGACGTGTTCATCGAGAGCCTTGCCGCACTCGATGCGTCGCAAGGTATACCGGATCTCGACCGTACGTCTGAAGCCCTGTACAAGGCGACCGGTTGGCGCCTCGTCGCCGTGCCCGGCCTGGTACCGGATGAAACCTTCTTTGAGCATCTGGCGTCGCGCCGCTTCCCGGTCACGGTCTGGCTGCGCGAGCCGCATGAGTTCGACTACATCGTTGAGCCGGATGTGTTCCATGACTTTTTCGGCCACGTGCCGCTGTTGTTCAATCCGATCGTGGCCGATCATTTGCAGCAATATGGCCTGGGCGGGTTGAAGGCGCTGAAACTCGGCGGCTTGAGCAATCTCGCGCGCCTGTATTGGTACACCATCGAATTCGGCCTGATCCAGAGCCCGCAGGGCTTGCGCGTGTATGGCGCCGGTATTTTGTCGTCGGGCGGCGAAATCGAATATTGCCTGACCAACAAGGCGCCACGCCGCGTGGGGTTCAATGCCGAGCGGGTGATGCGCACCCTGTACAAGATCGATTCCTATCAGGAAACCTATTTCGTCATACGCGACTTCCAGCAATTGTTCGACGAAACGGCCCCCGATTTCACGCCGATCTATGAGCGCCTGAAGGATCTGGATACGTTTCCTGCCAATGCCTTGTTGCCTGGGGAAGCTGATTTGGGCATAGCATAAAAAAGCGGATTCCCCATGGTCTGGTGGAATCCGCAACTGGCACTGAGGTAAGTCAGGGGGTAAATCGGGTCGTGTCCGGGCCGTATTGCCACCGGGTTCGGCAGGGCAGGCAAGCGACGTCTGGCTGTGCTTGACTGTGCTGAAACGACAAGCCTATTAAACCGTGTTGCCAGGCGTTTGAGAAAAGCATTTACTCCTTGTTACACGTGTTTACCTTCCTTTGAAGCCTGTGTACTCGAAGCAATGCAGCACGGGCCTTAGTCATAACCGGGCCTAGCGTGTAAAATATTACAAAGTAGAAAACGCAAGCGGCAAGCTCATGAGGCAAGCCGCATCGACGGCGATACCCCTTCGCACCCACCATCGCACCAAAGACACGATTTTTGGCCTGGAGACTGAATGAACGCACCTTTGACATCCGGACAGCGTCAGCTGCTGGATAATATTTCCCTCAATGACAAGTACACGCTGGAGACCGGCCACGCCTTCATGACCGGCACCCAGGCGATGATCCGCTTGCCCATGATGCAGCGCCAGCGCGATCTGGCCGCCGGCTTGAATACGGCCGGCTTCATCACCGGTTATCGCGGCTCGCCATTGGGCAGTGTCGACCAGACCGCCGCCAAGGCCAAGAAATACCTGGACGCGCATCACGTCAAATTCCATCCGGGCATGAACGAAGACCTGGCCGCCACCAGCGTGTGGGGCACGCAGCAGGTCAACCTGTTCCCCGGCGCAGAATACGATGGCGTGTTCGGCATGTGGTACGGCAAAGGGCCGGGCGTGGACCGCTGCGGCGACGTCTTCAAGCACGCCAACATGGCCGGCACCTCGCGCCACGGCGGCGTGCTGGTAATGGCCGGCGACGACCATGCGGCCAAGTCTTCCACCACCGCGCACCAGAGCGAACACATCCTCAAGGCGTGCGGCATTCCGGTGCTGTATCCGTCTTCGGTGCAGGAATATCTCGACTACGGCTTGCATGGCTGGGCCATGAGCCGCTACACGGGCCTGTGGGTCGCCATGAAATGCGTGACCGATCTGGTCGAGTCCGGCGCATCGGTCGACCTCGACCCGAACCGCGTGCAGATCATGGTGCCGACCGAATTCCAGATGCCGCCGGGTGGCTTGAACATCCGCCTGCCCGACGCCGTGCTGGAGCAGGAAGCGCGCATGAACCATTTCAAATGGTATGCCGCTCTCGCCTACGTGCGCGCCAACAAGCTCAACAAGATCATCTGGGATAGCCCGAACGCGCGCATCGGCATCATCACGGCCGGCAAGTCCTACATTGATACACGCCAGGCGCTGGCCGACCTCGGCATCGACGAAAACGTCGCGCGCGATATCGGCATCCGCCTGTACAAGATCGGCATGACCTGGCCGCTCGAAGCCGAAGGCGTGCATGAATTTGCCCAGGGCCTCGACGAAATCCTCGTGGTCGAGGAAAAGCGCCAGATCCTTGAATACCAATTGAAGGAAGAGTTGTACAACTGGGATAGCGCGGTGCGTCCGCGCGTGGTCGGCAAGTTCGACGAGTCCGGTGAATGGAGCAACAAGCCCGGTACCGGCCACGGCGAATGGCTGCTGCCTGCCACCTATGAGTTGAACCCGGCGCAGATAGCGCGCGCCATCGCCACCCGTATCAGCAAGTACTTCGCCGGCCACCCGGTCGAGCAGCGCGTGAAAGAACGCGTGGCTTATCTGGCCGCCAAGGAGTCGGTGCTGAAGGTCAATACCAAGGCCGACCCGGCCAAGGACCGCGTACCGCATTTCTGTTCCGGCTGCCCGCACAACACTTCGACCAAGGTGCCTGAAGGCAGCCGCGCCCTGGCCGGCATCGGTTGCCACTACATGGTGTTGTGGATGGACCGCGAGACCTCGACCTTCACCCATATGGGTGCCGAGGGCACGACCTGGATCGGCCATTCGCCGTTCACCAAGGAAGAGCACGTCTTCACCAACCTCGGCGACGGCACCTACTTCCACTCCGGCTTGCTGGCAATCCGCGCCACTGTGGCGGCCAAGGTCAACATGACCTACAAGATCCTCTACAACGATGCGGTGGCCATGACCGGCGGCCAAACCGTCGACGGGCCGCTCGACCCGGCCATGATCTCGCGCCAGATCGCTGCAGAAGGCGTCAACCCCATCATCGTCGTGACCGACGAACCGGACAAATATCCGGAAGATACGAACTGGGCGCCCGGGGTGACGATCCGCCACCGCAGCGAACTCGACGCCGTGCAGCGCGAATTGCGCACGGTGAAGGGCATTTCGGCCATGATCTACGACCAGACCTGTGCTTCGGAAAAACGCCGCCGCCGGAAACGCAACGAGTATCCGGACCCGGCCAAGCGCGCGGTCATCAACGAAGCCGTATGCGAAGGCTGCGGCGATTGCAGCGTGCAATCGAACTGCCTGTCGGTCGAACCGCTGGAAACAGAATTGGGACGCAAGCGCCAGATCAACCAGTCGTCGTGCAACAAGGACTTCTCCTGTGTCAACGGCTTCTGCCCGAGCTTCGTCACGGTGGAAGGCGGCAAGCTGAAGAAGCCGAAGAAGGTCGCGGTGTCGTCGACCGCCGGTGCAGCAGCACCCGAGCAAAGTCTGCCGCAACCGAACCTGCCCGGCACGGATGAACCCTACGGCATCATCGTCACCGGCATTGGCGGCACGGGCGTCGTTACCGTCGGCCAGATCCTGGCCATGGCGGCCCACCTGGAAGGCAAGGGCTGTTCGGTGCTCGACATGAGCGGCCTGGCGCAAAAAGGCGGCCCGGTCATGTCGCACGTGCGCCTGGCGAACAAGCCGGAAGATATTTTCTCGACGCGTGTCGGCACCGGCGCGGCCGATCTGGTGATCGGTTGCGACATCATCGTGACGGCCAGCCGCGACGCCTTGTCGCGCATGGGCGAAGGCCGCACGCATGCGGCGGTCAACTCGACGGGGTCGCCGACGGCAGCCTTCGTGCGCGATCCGAATTGGCAATTCCCTGGTGTGGGCGCCGAGCAGGATATACGCACGGCATGCGGCGCCACCAATGTCGACATGATCGATGCCGGCCGGATTGCCACCGGATTGATGGGCGACAGCATCGCCACCAACATGTTCATGCTCGGGTATGCCTGGCAAAAAGGCTGGGTGCCGTTGTCCGAGGCGGCGATCATGAAAGCGATCGAATTGAATGGCGTGTCGATCGACTTCAACAAGCAAGCCTTCAACTGGGGCCGTATGGCGGCGCACGACACTGCCGCAGTCGACAAGCTGTCGCGCGCGAATGACGTGGTGGCACAGGTGATCGAGTTCAAACGCCAGCCTACGCTTGACGACACCATCGCCCGCCGCGTGGCGTTGTTGACCGCTTATCAGGACGCCGCCTATGCAGCGCAGTATGTGGCGCTGGTGGACCAGGTGAAGAGTGCCGAGAGCAAGCTTGGCGATGGTGTGAGCGGTGCCAATGGCGCCAAGGGCTTGAAACTGACCGAGGCCGTGGCACGCTATTACTACAAGTTGATGGCGTACAAGGACGAGTATGAAGTCGCGCGTCTGCACACTGACAAGGCATTCTCGGACAAGATCGGCGCCATGTTCGAGGGCGACTACAAGATCAAGTTCCACCTCGCGCCGCCGCTCCTGGCCAAGCGCGACGACAAGGGTCACTTGATCAAGCAGGAATTCGGCCCCTGGATGATGCGCGCGTTCGGCGTGCTAGCCAAGTTCAAGTTCCTGCGCGGCAGCGCACTCGATATCTTCGGCTATACCGCCGAGCGCAAGATGGAGCGTGCACTGATCGGCGAATATCGCCAGACCATCTCGTCATTGCTGCCGAAATTGACTGCCGATAATGTCGGGAAATTGACGGCGATTGCCAGCATCCCGGAAGACATACGCGGCTATGGTCACGTCAAGGAGCGGCATTTGAAGGCGGCCAAGCAGAAGGAAGCGACGCTGCTGGCTGAGTTTGATGCGCAGCCGGTGGGGAATAAGCAGGCTGCTTGAACCAGGTTGAAGTCGAAGAATCGCCGTACTCCCCTCGCCCGTAGGCGGGAGAGGGGTGGGGGCGGGCGGCGATCCGATGAGGGCGCTCGCAAAGACACGCGAACTTGTCAACCGCCCTCACCCCCGCCCCCTCTCCCGCCTGTGGGCGAGGGGAGAATCACGTTGGCTCTAAACCTTCGCCGCCCGATATTGCAAATACCCCTTGGCGCGCAACGCGCAAGCCGGGCAGGTGCCACAGCCGTAACCCCAATCATGCAACGCGCCGCGCTCGCCGAGG
>FSYV01000059.1_pt1 | contig 30131 bp, 28 predicted proteins | sample 1638641 | NCBI WGS metagenome assembly FSYV01 (sample SAMEA3914813, study PRJEB12502) | metagenome | biome: forest; material: soil | place: Canada | collected 2011-07-07 | depth 0.3 m
CATGCAAGACAGTCGTTCCAATTTACTTTCCAGGAGAAAATCATGAACACCAGCAAGCAAAGCATTGCCAACAAGGTCGCCATCGTCACCGGTTCCTCGCGCGGAATCGGCGCAGCCATCGCCAAACGCCTGGCCGCAGACGGCATGGCCGTCATCGTCAACTACGCCGGGCGCGCCGCCGATGCCGATGCCGTCGTCGCCGAGATTCAAAATGCGGGCGGCCGCGCGGCGGCGTTCCAGGCCGATGTGTCGGCGCCCGCCGAAGTCGCCGCCATGTTCGACCAGGCCATCACGCTGTTCGGCGGCGTCGACATCCTGATCAACAACGCCGGCATCATCCAGCCCGGCTTGACGCCATTGGCCGATACCGACGACGCATTGTTCGACCGCCTGGTTTCGATCAATCTCAAAGGGACCTTCAACACCCTGCGCATCGCCGCCAAAAAACTGCGCCAGGGCGGGCGCATCGTCAATTTCTCCAGCAGCGTCAAAACGCTCGCGTTGCCCGGCTATTCGATTTACGCGGCCACCAAGGCGGCGGTCGAAACCATGACCAATATCTTCGCCAAGGAACTGCGCGGACGCAATATCACTGTCAATGCCGTGGCACCCGGCCCTACAGCAACTGACCTTTTCCTCAAGGACAAGACGCCGCAGCAAATCGAACACCTGGCCAAGATGCCGCCCATGGAACGGCTGGCGCAGCCGGAAGACATTGCCAACGTCGTGTCATTCCTGGCCGGCCTCGACGGCGGATGGGTCGATGGCCAGACGCTGCGCGTAAACGGCGGCATCGTCTAAGACGCCCAATTCATTCGGAATCAAGCAAATCTACCGGATATCCCAAGGAGCAATATCATGGAAAAAATCATCATCGTCAGCGGCGCGTCGAGTGGCTTCGGCCTGATGGCCGCGCAACGCCTCGCGCAAGCAGGGCATATCGTCTACGCCGGCATGCGCGACACCGGCGGGCGCAACGCCGCGCAGGCGGCGGCCGCCGCCAGGTTCGCCGCTGAACATTCTGTCGCCCTGCATGCGATCGAGATGGATGTCGTCTCGCAGCCTTCGATCGACGCAGCGATCGCGCGCATCGTTGCGGAACAAGGCGGGCTCGATGTTGTCGTGCACAATGCCGGCCACATGGCGTTCGGGCCGAGCGAAGCCTTCACGGTGGAACAGTTCGCCACGCTTTACGATGTGAATGTGTTGAGTACGCAACGCGTCAACCGGGCCGCATTGCCTTATCTGCGCCGGCAGGGCGAAGGGTTGCTGGTCTGGGTCTCGTCGAGCAGCGTTGCGGGCGGCACCCCGCCCTATCTCGGCCCATATTTTGCGGCCAAGGCGGCGATGGATTCGCTGGCCGTGACCTATGCCGGCGAGTTGGCCCGCTGGGGCGTCGAGACTTCCATCATCGTCCCCGGCGCTTTCACCAAGGGCACAAACCACTTCCTGCACGCGGGTGCTCCCGCCGACGACGTTCGTGCCGAAGAGTATGCCAAGGGGCCGACTGCCTCGTTACCTGACGTCGCGCTCAAGGGCCTGGCGGGGCTGGAGCCGGCCGACGCCGATCCCACGGCAGTCGCCCAAGCCATCGTCGAGGTGGTCGGCCTGCCGCACGGCAAGCGTCCATTGCGCGTCCACATCGATCCTTCACAGGACGGTGCCGAGATCGTCAATGGTGTGGCCGACCGTGTCAGGAGTGAGCTGTTGCGCCGCATCGGGCTGGGAGATTTGCTGGTGCCGGCGCTCGCGGCGGGCTGAGGCATTGCGCGATGGGAACGCCGGGTGGGCACCAGCATGCACACCCGGCCTCGACCGACTATCAGGAAACCCGTCGTCCAACGGTCGATCAGGCTGGGGCGTGCTTGGCCTTGTTTGCCGCCCACTTGTAAAGCCCGAACACCACCGCCGCGCCCACAACCAGCGCCACGAACATGGTCTGCTCCTCACTCAAGCCATTGGCAATCGCCAGCGGCTCGTCTTTCTTGGTCAGCACGATCAGCCCCGCCAGCGCGACATTGAACAGGCTCTCGCCGACAATGAAACCGGACATGATCAACACGCCGAGGCGCTTGGCCATCTCGCCCCAGGTATGTTTTTCCACCGCGCGTTCGAAGAACCAGCCGGTGACGGCGCCGATCACGACCGGCAAGGTCACGGCACTGGGCAGGTAGATCGCCAGGCCGACGCCAAGCGGCGGCAGGCTCAGGCGGCCCTTGCTCGACGCCTTGAGCGCAAAGTTGATGGTCACCAGCACCAGGCCCATCACGGCGCCGTAGCCCAACAGATCCCAGCGCAGGTCGCCGCCGATCACGCCCTTGGCGAGCGTGGAAATCAGGGTTGCCTGCGGCGCATTCAGCGGCTGACTTGAAATCGCATCGAGGTTGGGCGCGCCGGCAAAACCGTAGGCGTGGTTCAGCAATTCCAGTACCGGCGGCACGACTACGGAGCCGGCCACGACACCGATCAACAGGCCGACCTGTTGCTTCCAGGGCGTCGCATCGACCAGTTGGCCGGTCTTCAAGTCTTGCAGGTTGTCGTTGCCGATCACGGCCACGGCCAGCACGACTGTGGTGACGAACAGCGCGAACGCGACCAGCGCATGGGCGACTTCCGGGCCCATCACGCTGCGCCCGACGGCGCCGACGCTCAACGCCGCGCCAAGAATGGTCAAGATGGCGATGCCCGACACCGGCGAGTTCGACGAACCGATCAAGCCGGCCATGTAACCGCAGACGGCGGCGGCAAACATGCCGGCGATCAAGACGTAGGCGATGCCGACCGCCACCAGCGGCAGCGACAAGCTTGCCAGCGGCCCGCCTTCGAGGAAGCTGGCCAACAGCCAGCCGGTCGGCACCATCGAAATCAGCGTGACCAGGCCGACGATGAAGATCGGCAAATCCTGCTCGGTGCGCGGAATTTCTGCGCCGACATCCTTGGCGCGGCGCGATGCTTCCAGCGCCGACTTCAGGCCGCCGATCACCGGCTTGGCCAAGCCGGCCAGGGTCACGATAGCCGCCGCGCCGATCGCGCCGGCACCCATCATGCGCACGTTGGTTTTCCAGAGCTTCAAGGCTTGGTCCGCCGCCGACAGATCGGGCAATGGGCTCAACGTGGTCAGCAGCGGCACCAGCACGCCCCAGGCGATCACCAGCCCGACCAGCATCGCGATGCCTACCGTGATGCCCATCAGGTGGCCGGCGCCGATCAAGGCCACCGAGCTGGAGGCACCGATGCCGGTCGAGCCCTTGCCGACGCGGAAGTAGACCGACATTTCACCGGCCAGGATCTTGACCGCAGCGCCGGCCGCGTACAGGGCCGATGCCACGCTACCCCACACCACCGCCCAAAAGCCGATCTTGCCTTCTGCCGCGCCGGAACGCGACTGCATGCCGACCTTCAGCACTTCGGCCGCGGCCACGCCTTCCGGATAGGGCAGGTCGGACTGCGACACCAGGGCACGGCGTAACGGCATGGTATACATCACGCCCAGCACGCCACCGATGCAGCAGGCACCAAAAGTGGGCCAGAACGGCACATGGACCCACCAACCTATCATCAACAGGCCGGGCAGGACGAAAATCACCGACGCCAGCGTGCCCGCCGCCGAAGCGATGGTCTGGACGATGTTGTTTTCCTGGATGGTGGCATCCTTGAACGCACTCAACAGCGCCATCGAAATCACCGCCGCCGGGATCGACGTGGCAAAAGTAAGGCCGACTTTGAGGCCCAGATAGACCTGTGCTGCGGTAAAGATCAGGGTGATCAATACGCCGAGTATGATCCCGCGTATGGTGATTTCCACTGGTTTGGACGGTGAGACTGTGCTCATCTTCAGGGCTCCGGTTGGTTTATTGGTTTAATTTTTTGAACAAAAAGTGTCCCATGATAGCTGATGGGAAGTCAATTCGGTACTGGGGCCGGTATTGTCGTAGGGTGGAATAGCCGCGGGCGCATTCAAGCGCTTCGGACTTGGCGAATGTAGTCAGCTTGACTATCGCGTGCCCCCTCTGGAATCCCACCTTCGCGCAGATCATTACCCGCAAATCGTCGCACTTCGTGTTTTCTCCCTCTCCCGCAGGCGGGAGAGGGTCGGGGTGAGGGGATTTGTCAAGACAACCGGCCCCCAATTGCTTGGTTCTATGTATTCTTCATAATTAGTCATGGCAAAGAGCAAAAGTTGCGGCGTCAAATTTCAAAGCTTGAGGTCTTGACGAGCCCCCTCACCCCCACCCCTCTCCCGCCTGCGGGCGAGGGACCGTAGCGTTGCGACTTATGGGTAACATTTATCGCCCTCCCCGGAATGACGGATTACTATTTCGATTCATCGACCGAGTTGGCCGGCACAACCAAAGTCAGCAAAGCCCCAAGCAACACCGATCCCGCCAGCGCCAGCATCCCCCACGTCGTCCCATGCGTCGCCTCCTTGAGCCACCCAACCAGGTAAGGACTGACGAAGCCCGCCAGATTCCCCAGCGAATTGATCAGCGCAATACCCGCCGCTGCCGCAATACCGCCCAGGCTTGCCGTCGGCAAGCTCCAGAATAATGGCAAACTCGTGATGATGCCAACGGTGGCGAGCGTCAGTGCTGCCATGGAGAACCAGGTGTTGTCGGCATACATCGTCGACAGGATCAGGCCGACGCTGCCGAGCAATGCCGGTACCGCAACGTGCCAGCGGTGTTCGCGCCGGCGGTCTGCGCTGCGGCCTACGGGGATCATGACCAGCGTGGCGGCGATGTAGGGAATGGCGGAAAGCAGGCCGATTTGCAGGTTGCCTTGCACGCCGTTGGCCTTGATCAGCGTGGGCAGCCAGAAACCGACGCCGTACAGGCCCATCACCAGGCAAAAGTAGATCGCGGCCATGAGCCAGACGCGCGAGTTGGCGAACATTTTGGCCAGCGGCACGGGTGGTTTGCGCTCGTTGTCTGCGGCGATGCGCGCTTCCAGCATGTGCTTTTCGCCCTCTGTCAGCCATGCCGCTTGCGCGATACGGTCTTGCAGGAAGGCGATGACGAGCAAGCCGACCAGGATGGAGGGCAGCGCTTCGCCGAGGAACATCCATTGCCAGCCGGCCAGGCCATGCACGCCGGGCATGGCCTGCATGATCCAGCCGGAGAGCGGGCCGCCGATCACACCGGACAAGGGCACGGCAGTCATGAACAGCGTCATGACGGCGGCGCGGCGGTGGGCCGGATACCAATAAGTGAGATAGAGCACGACGCCGGGAAAGAAGCCTGCTTCGGCTGCGCCCAGCAGAAAACGCGTGATGTAGAAACTGGTGGGCGTGGCGACGAAAATCATGGCTGCCGAAATGATGCCCCAGGTGATCATGATGCGCGCGATCCAGAGCCGCGCGCCGACCCGATGGAGCAACAGGTTGCTCGGAATCTCGAACAGGAAGTAGCCGATGAAAAAGATGCCGGCGCCGAGGCCGAACACGGCATCGCTCAGGTGCAGGTCGCCCAGCATCTGCAGTTTGGCGAAGCCGACGTTGACGCGGTCGAGGTAGGCCACGACGTAGCAGGCGAACAGCAGCGGCAGCACGCGCCAGGTGACCTTGGCGTAGGTTTGCTCTTCGATTGCCAATTCTGCTGCGCTGGCATGGTAGGGGTTCGGCGCTAGGTTGGGCATGTCTGGCAGGATAAGGTGGCATTCCGGTGAAGTTCCGCAAAGCAGCGCTACGGTTCGGTGCGCAGCCCCCCCGTCATTTCGTTCGAGCAATTGAAACGGTCCCGCCGCAGCAGGAATTGTAGTTACTTTGTGCCGTCGCCAGTGCTTTTTTCCATCCTGCTTTGCAGCATGAAGCGGAAAGCATCGAATATCTTGCGTGCCTGCGTCTGCTTGTAGGGAAAAAGTTCGACCGGATCCATGGCGTGGATCACGGCGGCGCTGTCGATTTCGAATACCAGCAGCTTGCCGCTGGCGCTTTCGGCGCAATCGATGACGAGGTAATCGAGCCCTGCAATCTCGGCGATGGTGCGCAGGGCGTCGTGGTGACGCGCGCCGAAACCGCTATCGAATTGCGTCATGAAGGCAGCCTCTTCCTCGCGCTTTTGCGCGCTTTCGCTCATGTGCGCGTTGAGATAATGAATCATCCAATGCGCCGACAAGGCCATGTGCCCGGCATAGGCCCGGCCGTCAATGATGACGACGCGGTATTTGCGATACAGGCCATCGGCATTGCGATAGTCAATGAAGCGCGACAGAAAGAAATCCGCCTCGGCCCTGCCGTGCAGGTAGATTTCCAGCGCAGCGGCATCGTCAATCTTTTCCAGTCCCTGGCCGGCGTGCGAATCGAGCGGGCGGATGATCAGCGGATAGTCGCCGTCGGGCAGCAAGGCCAGCGGACCGGCATCGGTCAATTGGTGGCGCCGCACTTGCAGCGTGGCCGGGATCTCGATGCCAGGCAGGTCTTTGAGCATGACGCTCACGCTGTCGCGCGACAGACGGGCGATGCGATCCGGGCGATTGAGGATGGGTGCGGACAAGTGCGGGAGATGCGCCGCAACCTTCTGCAACAGCGCATGGCTGGCGGCAGATTCACCGATGGCGACGAAGATCAGGTCATGCTCGGGCAGGGTGTCGGGGAAGGGTGCATGCGGATCGAGAAACAGCATGTCGAGTGCGATGTCACTGTCCTGCACGAGAAATTCCAATGGCGTATTGGCGGCCAGGTCGCCATGTTGCATCAACGCGAGCAGGCGCACCGTTGCTACACCGCGCGCAGGCAAGCGATAGTGGCGCGACAGCCTGAGCGCCTGTGCCTGCGTCGCGAGGCCGATGTCGTGTTTGAACCACAAATGCGAGATGATCGCCAGGTCCATCAAGGCATAGGCGTCGGAGGGATTGCGCTTGACGCGCGCCATCAGTCGCGTGGCGGTGTCGGTCAAGGGAATACCGGAACAGGCCATGGTCATCAACACGGCCAGGCCAAGCAACGGTTCTGTGGCAGAGTTATTACCCTGGCCGGGTGGTAATGTTGATGGCTCTGGAGTGGTCATTCAAATAGAATAACAAAATTCGGCGTTTGCCGATTGTTCACTTGGAGAATGGCGTTTGATCGCATCCCGTCTGGCCTCGATTTCAGGGCGTTTGCGCCTTTGGCCTTGCCTCGCATGCGCATTGCAGTTGGCGTCGGCCCCGGTCCCGGCCAATGCTGCCGACATGTCGAAAACGCTGCACGTGCAGATCAAGAAGAGCGAAACCGGCATTGATCCTGCCACCGCTTCCGACGTCAATACGCTCGGCATCATCGAAAACATCTTCGACCCGATGCTGCGTTACGAATACCTGGCACGCCCCGTGCGGCTGCAACCGAATACGCTTGCTGCCATGCCCGAGGTCGACCCGGAAGGGAGAGATTACACCTTTCATATCCGCCCCGGCATCTATTTTTCCCCTGACCCTGCCTTTGGCGGCAAGCCGCGCGAACTGACTGCGGCGGACTATGCGTATAGCTTCAAGCGTTTGCTCGATCCGGCAATCAAATCGCCGTGGCGCTTCGTGTTCGCCGGCAAATTTGTCGGCGACGACGCGCTGGAACGCTCGCCCTATGGCGCGATTGCCGGGCTGGCGACGCCGGATCGCTACACCTTGCACATCAGGCTGAAACAGGTGGACCGCAATTTCTTGTATGAACTCGCGATGCCGGCGGCTTCCGCCGTGGCACACGAGACGATCGATGCGCACCCGCGTGATTTCGGCCAGCATCCGGTCGGCACCGGCCCCTACCTGCTCACAACCTGGTCGCATGGCGAAAAACTCGTGCTCGACGCCAACCCGCATTTTCGCGACACAGTGTTTCAGGAAATACCGGGCGACAACACCGGAGACCAGGCCATCGCCCGTTCGCTCAATGGCAGACACCTGCCCCTGATCGGCCACATCGAAGTCAAGGTCGTCGAAGAGCAGCAGGCCGAGATGCTGAGCTTTCTCAGCGGCCAGTTCGATTATCTTGAGCAAATCCCGCCGCCGCTGTCGAACATGGTTTTGCAAGACGGCCAGCTGCGGCCGGAACTTGCACAGCGCGGCATTCGTCTTGCCATGTTTACGCCGCTGCATACGTATTACATGTGGATGAACATGGAAGACCCGGTGCTGGGCGGCACCACGCCGGATAAAATCGCCTTGCGCCGCGCCATCGTCATGGCCTATAACCGCGAGGAGGATATCCGCGTACTCGAACATGGCCTGGCCATTCCGGCGCAATCGCCGTTGCCGCCCGATGCGCGCGGTTACGACGCGGGTTTTCGCAGCAGCAACACTTACGAGCCGCGAGTGGCAAGCGCCTTGCTCGACCGGTTCGGCTACCGCATTCGCCCCGGCGACACGTATCGCTCGCGGCCGGACGGCAAGCCGCTGACCCTGACCATGCACACGCAAGCCTCCACCACGGGCCGCCTGCGTGACGAACTGTGGCTGCGCAGCCTCTCCGCCATCGGCATCCATGTGGTGTTCAAGAGCGACACCTATACCGAAATCATCAAGGCGTCGCGCCTGGGGCAGGTGCAGATGTTCGAGACCGACTGGATAGCCGACATACCCGATGGCGAGAATTTCTACCAGTTGCTGTACGGCCCGAACCGCGAAGGCGTCAATTACGCGCGCTTCAACTTGCCGGAATACAACCGCCTGTTCGACGCCGCGCACAAACTTCCCGACGGCCCCGAACGCACGCAGCTTTACCTGCAGATGGCGCGGCTGATCGATGTCTATGCGCCTTGGGTAATACGTGTGCACCCGCTGTCGGCCGATTTGCGTTATGACTGGGTGCAGAATTATAAGCGGCACCCGGTCGAATTCACCAATTGGCAGTATCTTGATATTGCTGCTTCACGCAAGAAATGATGCCTGGGGCAATCCAGTCCTGGCAGGCGCCTTCGTGAAAAAGCCAAAACGGGTATCATGATCGTCTCCATGACAGGCGTCTCGATTCGAGCGCAAGGCCGACCGCATGCTGACCACTCCCGCACAATTTCTGTCACTGATCACTGCGCCGGAACACCCGGCCCCGAAAACATTGGTCTTTCGCGGCGATGAGCTGTTGCTGCGGCAAACCGATTTCGCCGTGCCGGATCATGCCGCCTGCGCCGCAACGGGTGTCGATGCGGCGCACCTTTATCCGGTCGGCACACTGGGTGCAGACTACTATCAGGCAGGCTGGGTCGCGCATGACGCCGTTGCGCCGGACGGGCACATTTTCAGCAAGCTGCGTCCGCTGTTCGCCACGCTCGATGCGCAATTCGTCGCCGTCGCGGGGCGGGCTTTCCAGATTGCGGAGTGGGCCCGCACCCACCGGCATTGCGGCGCGTGCGGCGGCACCACCGAGTTGTTGCCAGGTGAGCGCTGCATGCGTTGCCCGCAATGCGGCCACTCAGCCTACCCGCGTATTTCACCGGCCATGATGGTATTGATTCGCGATGGCGACAGGGTACTGCTGGCACGCAACGTGGCCGCACCCGCCGGACGCTTCAGCGCGTTGGCCGGCTTCCTCGAAGCCGGCGAATCGGTGGAGGATGCCGTGCATCGCGAAGTGTTCGAGGAAGTCGGCTTGAAGGTGCACAAGCTGCGCTACTTCGGTAGCCAGTCATGGCCATTTCCGCATTCTTTGATGATCGCCTATGTGGCAGAATACCGGTCCGGCGAAATTCGCGTCGACCCGAGTGAAATCGCCGAAGCGCATTGGTATGGACCGAACGACAAGTTGCCGGACTACGCGCCGAAGATTTCGATTGCCGGGGAAATGATCAGCGCGGAGCTGGCATCGATCAAGGGTGAAAGAGCGGCGTAGAGAATACGTGAGATTGCAAACAGAGATGGATACGAAGATGAGTGCGAACAAGCAAATATTTGTGATCGACGGCGCAGGGACATTTCAATGGGACGACGATCACTGGGAGTGCGCACCGGCGCCCCTGGCCGGCGCGGTGATCAACATCGATTCCGTTGCCATTTCGGCGGACCAACAGGCCAGGGTGGCGGCGCTGTGCGCGAACTGGAATGAGGTAATTGCCCGATGCCTGGCGTACATCGAGCTGCGCCGCAAGGATTACCGGCTCAAAGCGGTCGAATTCAACGATCCCGACGTTTTTATCGACGACCAGGATGAATGGACCGTGTATTTCGGTACCGAGGAAGAGTTCGACCAACTCGTAGGCGTCGAATTTCGCGGCGATGATCCGATTCAATTGATCATCGGCGACTAGCGCACGCCTTCGCGCTCCGCTATATCCACTCCCTCAAATCCTCCGGTGCCTCAGGCACGTAAGTCAAATATTGCACCATGCGTGGCGTTTCCCCCCGGTTGGGTGTCGCGCAATGCGGCAACGCCTGATGCCAGATGACGAAATCGCCGGCGTCGCCCGGCACCGGCACAGACTTGAGCACTTTCAGTGCCAGGGTTCTCGGTTCGGCACCCGGTGGAAGCGAATGCAACCAACCTTCCAATTGATGCTGGAAACCCGGTACACAGTGGAAAGCGCCGTCATCTGCCGCACAATCGGTCAAATACAGCAAGCCTTGCAGGCGAAAGGGAATCGGCAGCACCAGGCTCACGTCCCAGTGCAGCCCCGAACCGATGAAGCGGAAGTCGCCTCTTTCCGGTGGGTTGAAGCTGACTTTGTCGATGGATTTGCCGATCGCCGTGTTGCCGTAGAGCTGTTGAAACGCCTTGTGGATCCGGCCTGACCGGCGGTTGATGTTCAGTGCCGGGTGGTCGAAGAACTTGACCATCAGCCCGGTCCTCGCCTCGTGCGGCTGGTACCACGAGGCAGGGTTGTCGGGGCTGGCGCCGAGGAATTCCCAGATCGCGCGTTGCGCGTCGATGCACTGGTCGCGCGGTACGGCGTTTTTTACCACCACGTAGCCATGTTCTTCCCAGAATGCCAGATCGTCGACGGACAGCACGGCTTCCGCGACAGATTCGCTGCGGCAATCTTCCTGCCGCGTGTTTTCCTGCACCCAGCGCTGAAAGCCGTCGAGCGCCGGCCTTTCAAAATGCAGGAACTGCAGCGCCAATTCCACCGCTATCCCCTTGCCTTGCAGGACGCTGATTTCTTCGGACCAGCGATCGACGGCATCGTCCGGATCGGGCTTGAATCCGGGGTCGAGAGCGCGGCTCCAGAATCGCTGCACCAGCGGATCGTCTATTTTTTGCAGCATGTCGGCAATTCGCTAATCATGGAGTTGATTTAACAGGCAGCGCGGCATTCCCACGAAAGAATTTCATCCGGCATCGCGCAAGTAGCCGTGCTTGCGCGGGTCGCGCATGAAATACGACACCACCAGCGACACCAGGCACAAAAACGTGACATACCAGTAAAACGCCGTTTCCACTTGCATGCTCTTGAGCCACAAGGCGACATATTCGGCCGAGCCGCCGAACAGGGCATTGGCAACCGCGTAGGAAAGCCCGACGCCCAAGGCGCGCACTTCGGGTGGAAATAGCTCTGCCTTGATCAAGCCGCTGATCGACGTATAGAAACTGACGATGGCGAGCGCCAATGCAATCAGCCCGAAGGCGGCATAGGGACTCGCGACTTCCTTGAGCGCGAACATGATCGGCACCGTGCATAGCGTGGTGAGGACGCCGAAGCACAGCATGGAATTGCGCCGGCCGATGCGGTCGGACAGGGCGCCGAACAACGGCTGCATGAGCATGTAGGCGAACAGGGCGCAGGTGACGACCTTGCTGGCCAGTTCCTTGTCCATGCCGGCGCTGTTGACCAGGTATTTCTGCATGTAGGTCGTGAAGGTATAAAACACCAGTGAACCGCCGGCGGTGAAACCCAGCACGGTCAGGAAAGCCCGCTTGTGTTTCATCAGACCGGCCAGCGTGCCGGCGTCGCTGTTGCTGCGCGTTTCCTTGGTCGATGTCTCAGCCAGTGAACGGCGCAGATACATCGCGACAATGGCGCCGAACGCACCGATCGCAAACGGAATGCGCCAGCCCCATGCCGTGAATTCAGCCTTGCTCATGATTTGCAACAGGGTGACCAATACGATCGAGGCGAGCAACTGGCCGCCGATCAGGGTGACGTATTGGAATGAAGCGTAAAAGCCGCGCCGGCCCTTGATGGCGGCTTCACTCATGTAGGTGGCGCTGGTGCCGTATTCGCCGCCAACAGACAATCCCTGGAACAGACGCGCAATGAGCAACAGGGCGGGGGCGGCAATGCCGATGGTCGAATAGGTGGGCAGACAGGCGATCAGCAGCGAGCCGCCGCTCATCATGAACATGGAAATGATCATGGCGGCACGCCGCCCGCTTTTGTCGGCGATGCGGCCGAACAGCCAGCCGCCGACCGGGCGCATCAGGAAGCCGGCGGCAAAGATGCCGGCGGTATTCATGAGCTGGGAAGTCTGGTCGCCCTTGGGGAAGAATTCTGCGGCGAAATACAGCGAACAAAACGAATAGACGTAGAAGTCGAACCATTCCACCAGATTGCCGGACGACGCGATGATGATGGAAAAGATGCGGTGGCGCGTATCCGCCGCATTCTCGGAAAGTTCTATTGTGGCCATGCTGTCTCCTGTTTTTTCTTTGTCGTTTCCGCGCCGCATGCGCCGACGTTCACCTTGGTATCGGCGCCGCCGTTCGCCCGGTTATTGCTCTAATTACCGGCGCAGTTCGTCAATCTCGCGCTGCATGTTGTCAACTGCAGCTTCGCCGTATTGTGAGGCAAAATAGGGATTGCCGTATAGCGCGCCGCTTTCGGCCTTGGTGCACAAATGTGTCAGCGCGCCGACGCGCTTGGCGCGATACTCCCCCTCCGGCACGTGCTGGTATTCAAGCCGGATAGCGGCCGCGTAGGTGTCGTATATTTCGGCATCCTGCCCAAGAATGGCGAGATCGACACCGAGCATCACGTGTTTCAGCGGGTGCTCGATTGCCGAGACCTGGAAATGGTCGGTGCAGCGTATCAGGTCCGCGCAGGGCTTCGCATCGGCACCACCCAGCCCGCTGCCCAACCACAGTTGAGCACTGGCTTCCTCGTCGGATACCGGGGCGTTGTCATCGGCATACACGGCGTCGTGGAACCAGAAGGCTTTCTTGAGCAAATCGACGTCGGCCTGCGCAGCGCCGACGCGCCCGGCCCAGGCCTTGATCTCGGTCAGGCCATGCACCAGGTGATCGAGATTATGATAATGGCGCGCGGCGCCGCCGTAGGCGGTCGGCCCGACCAGTCGCAAGAACCACTGTGTGGCGTTTGCCGGTGCGCTGTTCTCGTCGGCGCCCCAGAGCGCATTCCAGTCCTTGTGCAGCCAGTCGATGATCCAGGCCTGGTAGGCCGGGCGCGGTACGAATTTCTTCATGTTCCAGTGCCAGCCGACCGGGCCTTGCAGCGTGCGCACGAAGCTGGAGCTGACCGAGCCCAGATCGCGCGGCGGCATGACGAATATGGTCTTGGCGCCGTGCAGGACGTCGACGTTGGTTTGCTGGATCAGGTTTTCGTAATCGAAGTCGCTGGTGGTTCGGATGCCGCGTATCAGGTATTCGATGCCACGCTTTTTCGCGACACGAGCCGTGTAGTCGCTCTTGACGATCACGACTTCGATATTGTCCCAGCCACGTTCTGCGGCGCTCATTTCGATGATGCGCTTGCGCTCCTCGGCAGGAAACTGCGGCTTTTTCAGCGTATTTTCAGAGAGGAAGATCGTGACTTCTTCGGCCATGGCTCGCGCTTCGCCGATCACCCACATGTGGCCGTTGGTGATGGGGTCGAGTGTGCCTGAAAACGCAATTCGCTTCATCAGTGCAATCCATTCATCGAATTTGGAGCCATACAGGATAAACTAACGCCAACTGCAAGCAACCATTATTGCTAAAATACTACCGAAATTATTACCTGCCGTCATATCAATAGTCGCATTTTGCCTACTTCGCCGCCATCACCATGACCACCTTCAATGTTGAAAACATCAACGTCGCCTCTTTCGATTCCATGCCGACGCCGGAAGACTTGCATTTCCGCCTGCCGTTATCGGAGGCTGCCGGCAATGCGGTGACCGAAGGGCGTGACGCCTTACGCAACATTCTGGACCGCAAGGACCCGCGCCTGTTCGCGGTGGTCGGCCCGTGTTCCATCCATGATCCTGTCGCCGGCCTCGATTATGCACGCCGCCTGCGCAAGCTGCAGGATGAGGTGGGCGATGCGCTGTTGCTGGTGATGCGCGTGTATTTCGAGAAACCACGCACCACGACCGGCTGGAAAGGCTATATCAACGATCCCGACATGGACGATTCCTTCCACGTCGACCAGGGCATGTACAAGGCGCGCAAGTTCCTGCTCGACGTCTGCGAACTTGGCCTGGCGACCGGCACCGAAGCGCTAGACCCGATTTCGCCGCAATACCTGGGTGACCTGATAGCCTGGACCGCGATCGGCGCGCGCACGACGGAGTCGCAGACGCATCGCGAAATGTCGTCCGGCTTGTCGACGCCGGTGGGCTTCAAGAACGGCACCGATGGCGACATCGGCATCGCCATCAACGCCATCCTGTCGGCCTCGCATCCACACTCGTTCCTCGGCTTGAACGGACTCGGCCGGGTCTCCATCGTGCGCACGCACGGCAACAAGCATGGCCATGTGGTGCTGCGCGGCGGCGACGGCAGGCCCAATTACGACACCGTGTCGGTCGCAATGGCGGAACAGGCTTTGGCCAAGGCCGGCCTGACGCAAAACATCGTCGTCGATTGTTCGCACGCAAACAGCTACAAGAACCCGGCCCTGCAGCCGCTGGTAATGACCGACGTGGTAAATCAGGTGCGCCTCGGCAACCGCTCGCTGGTCGGCGTGATGATCGAATCGAATATCGTGGCTGGACGGCAGAACATTCCCGAAGATTTGTCGCTGCTGCAATACGGCTGTTCGGTAACCGACGGTTGCGTGAGCTGGGAAACCACCGAAACGATGTTGCGCGACGCCGCGCGCCTGCTGCGCCCGGTTTTGGCCGAGCGCAAGGGCTGACGGTAACACAACCGGCCTGGGCGACATGACACAGACATGGTTCAGCCTGGGCACCTGCACGGCATACCTCCCGGCTGCGCTGTGCCGCCACGGCGATACGCTGATCTACCTGCTGCCTTCGGCGTTCCTGGCGCTGATCATCTATGCGTTGTCGCGCCTGCACCAGGTATTTTTCCTGTTGCGCCTGGCCGGCACCATCTGTCATGAGATGGCGCACTTTGTGGTCGGCTACATGACGGGCGCGCAGCCGGCTTCGTTTTCCATCATGCCGCGCCGCTCGGGGCGCTACTGGACCCTGGGCGTGGTGCGGATGAACAATGTGCGCTGGTTCAATGCCGCTCCCGCTGCGCTGGCGCCGCTGTTGATCGTGGCGATACCGCTGGCAGTGGCTTGGTGGCGCACGCGCGACGGCTTGCATTTCGATGCGACCGACGCGCTCATCGCCTTGTTGCTGGCACCGCAGTTCCTGTCCTTCTTTCCGTCCTGGACGGATTGGAAAATTGCGCTGCTTTCCTGGCCGTATGTGCCGCTGGTTGGCGCGGTTTGGTGGCTAGTCCATACCTTCACCAATGCACTCAAATGAACCGGGGTTGAACTCATGACACTGCGCGCGCTGGATGCCCATCTGCTCGCCGAACGCGCCAAGCCGGGATTGGCCGGCGTGACGCGTTTTGCGGTGGAGTTTTTTTATTTCGGCATCAAGGAAGCGCGCGCCTGCCTGTTCGTGGTGTTGTTCTTTGCGGCGGTGTTCAGCTTGCCGCGCGCCGGACTGCTGGGCATGCCGCGCTACCACATCTTGCTGCTGGTTGCGCTGGCCATCCAGCTCTGGATGGTGTGGGTGAAACTGGAAACCATCGATGAATTGAAGGCCATCTGCCTATTCCACGTCGTGGGCTTCGTGCTGGAAGTGTTCAAGACCTCGAGCGGCATCCAGTCCTGGTCCTACCCCGATTTTGCCTATACCAAGATCATGGGCGTGCCCTTGTTCTCCGGTTTCATGTATGCCGCCATCGGCAGCTACATCATCCAGGCCTGGCGCCTGCTCGACGTGCGCGTGCTGCATCATCCGCCACTGTGGATGGCGACGCTGATCGCGCTCCTGATCTACGCCAATTTCTTCACCCATCATTACATCGGCGACTATCGCTGGTATATCGCGGCCTGCGTGCTCGGGTTGTATGCCAGGTCTACCGTGGTGTTTCGCCCCTACGACCGCGACCGGCGCATGCCGATGCTGCTGGCGTTCGTGCTGATCGGATTCTTCATCTGGCTGGCCGAGAATATCAGCACCTTCTTCGGCATCTGGCGCTACCCGAACCAGATCGGCGCCTGGGCGACCGTCAGCGTGGGCAAATGGAGTTCATGGTCCTTGCTGGTGATCATGACATTTACCATCGTCGCCAATCTGAAGCACATCAAGCATAGAATACATGTACCGCCCTGATACGGCTGCGCAGAACGACGCCATAATAGGGAATGGAATTTTCCGCCGACACGAGACTGCCATGCATAACAAGTTCCATCGCTACCCATTCTTCTTCGCCGTGCCGCTATTGCTGGTCACCGCATTGGCCTGCGCCAGTTCCAGCGACGACGCGAAAACGAGCGGCGATGCCACAGCCGCGACACAGGTCCCAGTGCCGGCCGATGCCGCCGCCGACAGGAAAGCAAAGGTCGCCGCCAACGAAAAAGCCATCCGCGACATGCTGGAGCTGGACAAGGTGGAGAAGGCCGGCAAGATCAATTATCTGGACGAACGCGGCGTGAAGATAAGCGAGGATGCGTTCTTTGAACACGTCACCGACGGGCAATCATTTGCTGCGGAAAAAATCAAGGATGCGGCTGGCGCCAGCGTCGAAACCTTGCAGTTGCATACGAAGGAACAGCAGGCGCAAAGCAGCAAGCCGGCGACCTACAACATCAAGCCTGGTGAAAAATTCCCCGGCTTCCGGCTCGATCAACTCGCGGGCGGAAAGTTCGACAGCAAGCAGCTTGCCGGACACTATGCGCTGGTCAATTTCTATTTTGCCGAGTGCGCGCCGTGCCGCAAGGAAATCCCCGACTTGAATGCGTTGGCAACGGCCCATGGGGACATGAAATTCCTCGCGCTGACATTCGATTCAAAAGACGACGCCCGGCAATTCGTGTCGGACACCCAATTTGCCTGGCCGATTGCACCGGATGCCAACACCTTCATCCGCAAGATTGGCGTGCAGGCGTATCCGGCATTTGCCTTGCTCGATCCGAAAGGTGTAGTCGTCGCCATGGCGACGCATAGCGAGATCGAACGGCAGGACGGCGACGTCGGGAAATGGGTGGGGCGATTGATCCCCGCGCCCAAAGCCGAATAACAACTAAAGGCAGATACCGGGAGCCTGCTCGTGATGAGCAAGCCCCCGCGTGCCTTACTGCATGCACCAACCATGACTGACGATGATCGACTGTCCGGTCAAGGCATTCGATCCGAACGAGGCGAGGAACAGGGCGGTTTGCGCCACGTCCTGCACGGTCGTGAATTCGCCGTCGACGGTTTCCTTCAACATGACGTTCTTGATGACTTCGGCTTCGCTGATACCCAGGCTCTTGGCTTGTTCCGGAATCTGCTTGTCGACCAGCGGCGTGCGCACGAAACCGGGGCAGATTACGTTGGCGCGGATCTTGTCCTTCGCGCCTTCCTTGGCCACGACCTTTGCCAAGCCGATCAAGCCGTGCTTGGCGGCGACGTACGGTGCTTTCAGCGGCGAGGCTTCGTGTGAGTGCACCGAACCCATATAGATCACCGAGCCGCCGCGACCGGCAGCGATCATGGCGCGCATGCAGGCTCGGGTCGTGAGAAAAGCGCCGTCGAGGTGGATGGCGAGCATCTTCTTCCAGTTTTCCAGGCTCAGGTCGACCAACGGACTGATGATCTGGATGCCGGCATTGCTGATCAGCACGTCCATGCCGCCGAACTTGGCCACGGCATCGGCCACGCCCTTGTCGACCTGGGCTTCGTCGGTCACGTTCATGGACACTGCCATGGCCTGGCCGCCGGCATCGATGATTTCCTGCGCAGTGGCGGTGGCCGCTTCGAGCGCCATGTCGGCGATCACGACCTTGGCGCCTTCGCGCGCATATTGCAGCGCAATTTCCTTGCCGATGCCGCTGGCGGCGCCGGTGATGAGAGCAACTTTGTCTTTGAGTAGCATGATGGGATCCTCTATTTGGACGGGTTGAGGTAATCGTGGGCGACAGTGCCGTAGGGCAGCGTCAGGTCGGCCATGATGTGGACAGCAGATAAGACTTCGAGCACGGGCAGGTCTGCCACCGGGGCCAGCGCATGGGGGTTCAGTTGCAGCGCGCCGGGTCCGCTCCAGGCGCCCTTGATGATCACGTCGGCCAGGCTATATTGCACCAATTCGCAGATGCGCGGTGAGCCATCGACGTGCGGGATGATTTTCAGCAGGAAACTCGGCGCTTCCATCGACTTTTTCACCGCCGCCGGGTCGAGCGGATTGTGCTTGAAGCCCATAGTGCCGGTGGCGACACGGAAATCGCTATAGTCGAGTGTACCGATCAGGGTGTCCTTGTGGACGCGCAATTCCGGTTCGCCAAGCTTCTTGGGAAAGCCCCACAACTCGCGCCCGGCGGCAATCGGCGGATGGTCGTTCAAATACATGCTGTGCACATAACCGCCGGCCACGCCGTCGAGCGTCACGGGAATCACCTGGCCCGATTCGCAGTAATGGCCGAAGCCGGTCGAGTCGGGCATGTTGATGAACTCGTACTTGACGACCGGCTCGGTCATCTTGAGCGGCGCCGGCAAGATCTTTTGCAGCATGACCGGATCGGTACGATAAGTGATGATCAGGTATTCGCGATCGACGAAACGATACGGCCCCGGCGGAAAGGCCGGGTTGTGCATCGGCATGGCAAAGGCGTTGCTGCGAACTTCGTCTTCTGTCATGGTTACTCCTGAGGCAGTTCGTGGATGATCAATCCGGCATGCGGCGGCAATGGCCGCAGCCAGCCCTTGTGGCGCAGCGCACGATGGCAATCGTGTTGGCCGGCTTGCCAGCGGCTTGCTACGGTGTCGGCACTGAAATCGATGTCCTTGAAAAAATCATCGTGCGGCAAGGCCTGCATGACCAGGTGCACGATGTTGATCGTGTGATCGCACCCCATTTCGATGGCCGGTTGCAATTCGGCTTTTTTGCGCGCCGCCGGGCTGAGGTTCTTGGTCAGCATGCGGATGGCACGCTGCATGTCCTGCAGTTTCTGGTGCAGCTCCAATTGTTCGCTGGAACGGCTGGCGTACTGGATATCCTTGTAGCGCGCCAGCACTTCAGACATCGTGGTCGGCCGGTGTTCGCTCGGATCCCACAGGTCGACCATGAAACACAGGGCATCGCGCTTGACGTCGTCGCCGAGAAAGATTTCGAGCGGTGAATTCGAATACACGCCGCCGTCCCAATAGGCATGCTTGCCGATCACGATGGGCGGAAAACCGGGCGGCAACGCGCCGCTGGCCATGATGTGTTCGGGAAAGATTTCTTCCCTGCTGCTGTCGAACACGGCGCTTTGGCCGCTGTCGATGTCAACCGCACATACGCTGATGCGCGTGACGCCGCTATTGAGATACTTGAAATCGACGTATTTTTCCAGCGTGGCCTTGAGCGGCGCCGTGTCGTAGAAGCCGGCGCGCGCAATATCCACTTTGGCGTTCAAGTCCCATGTGGAACCGGTACGCGGACGGAAGAAACCATCGACGCCGTTGATCAGCGTATCGATCGTATCGACCGAGCGGGTCAGGTTCATCCACGGATACATGCCGGTCCAGAAACTCGGCGAGCTGACCGGTTTCAAGCTGGCCCAGAAGGCCTTCAGCTTTTCCACGCGCGATTCGGGCGGATTGCCGGCGATGATCGCGCTATTGATGGCCCCGATCGAGGTGCCGATGACCCAATCCAGCGGCGTGTGGTTCTCAAGTAAATGTTGATATACGCCCGCCTGGTAAGCCCCGAGGGCTCCGCCACCTTGCAGGATGAGAACTGTGTCTTGATCAGGCATGCTGTCTTTCGCTGGAAATAGCAAATTGTGATGGTAATCGAAATTGCAATTAATTGTTGCAATGCAGCTGACAATGTGAATTTTCACCCCTGGGAAACATATTGCGCCAATGAAATATGACATTTGTGTGACGCAGCACCAGATGCATCATGCATTGGGCTCCTGCGCATGATGCACTACAACTGCTGCCGCTGGTTTTCTGTCGGCAATGCGAATCTTATATACGGATTCTAAATAAAGAAACCCAAAACTATTCGTTCTTCTTTACTTCGACCTTCTTTATGCTAGGGCCTATTGACATCTAATTTGGGAGCGCGAAGGTGCCGTATGCGTTGCAGGCGTAGGCGCAGCGACGCGTCGTAGCGGTGCTACGGCAAGAAGCTGCAACAACGGCATGCGACGCATAGGGCGCCTTCCCTCCGGGTTCAAGTCAAAATGCGCGGTGGCCGCGTTGCACGACTTGCGAAGGGGGCCACCCTTCGCCGCGCCGCGCGCCTTGCCACCACGCATTTTGATTTGAACGCGTCTCCCAAATTAGACGTCAATAGGCCCTAGTCATTCGAAAACCTTATTACTTATCCTCATGTCGCGCCAAGGCCCAGGCAGACGCGCCAGTTTCCCACCGCGCGCCACGGATACGAAAACCAATATCGGATCACCATGAATATCGTACTGCTTGCCGGCAGCCCATCCGCCGATTCGCGTTCGACCCGGCTCCTGTTTCACATCGGGGAGCGTCTGAAGTCGCTGGGCCACGATCAAACTACCGTACAGGTGCGCGATTTGCCGGCGCACGCATTGCTGCACGCCGACTTCGGCAACCCGGTGCTGCTCGCCGCGCAGAGGCAAATCGAGCATGCCGATGCACTGGTCATCGCCACGCCGATATACAAGGCCGCCTATAGCGGCATATTGAAGGCGTTCCTCGATTTGCTGCCGCAAAACGGCCTGGCCGGCAAGGCCGTGCTGCCGCTCGCGGTAGGCGGCAGCCAAGCGCACATGCTGGCGCTGGACTACGCGCTGCGCCCGGTGCTGTCCGCGCTCGGCGCGCCGCACGTCCTGCCGAGCATCTACGCCATCGAAGCACAGGTGAAATGGACCGGCGAGCAAGGGCTGATCCTCGATGGCGCCATCGCTGAACGCATTGGCGACGGCGTAGGCCACCTGCACAGCATTTTGCATCTTTCACTGCGCGCGTCCGAGCTTGCCCGTGAATACGACAATAACCAGGCGACGCCGCTGCGCCGCAGTGCGTGAAGCGCCGCAATGGCCCGTGCCGATTGACCATATCCACAAAGAACAGACAAGATGACGATCTCCGACAAGAAACAATACACCCGACGCCAAAGCTTGAGCTTGCTGTCCGCCGTCGTGGCCGGTGCGTTTTCATGGGCGCTGCCGGGCCTGGCGCAGGCGCAGTCGAAACGCGTGTTGCGCGTGGGCTTTCAAAAATACGGCACGCTGATCATTTTGAAGGCGCGCGGCACGCTGGAACAGCGCCTCGCTCCGCTGGGCATCGAAGTCAAATGGATCGAATTCCCGGCCGGGCCGCAAATGCTCGAAGGACTCAATGTCGGCAGCCTCGATTTTGGCGTGGTCGGCGAAGCGCCGCCGATCTTTGCCCAGGCAGCCGGGGCGGACCTGGTGTATATCGCCAACGAGCCAGCCGCGCCGTCGGGCGAAGCGATCGTTGTGCCAGCTACCTCCACGGTGAAAAGAGTCGTCGACCTGAAGGGCAAGAAAGTGGCGCTCAACAAGGGCTCCAACGTGCATTACCTGCTGGTCAAGGCGCTTGAACAGGCTGGCGTGAAATACAGCGAGATCGAGACAGTCTTCCTGCCGCCATCCGACGCGCGCGCTGCTTTCGAGCGCGGCAGCGTCGATGCCTGGGCCATCTGGGATCCCTTTTTCGCCGCCGCCGAAACGCAACTCGGCGCACGCATCCTGATCGATGGACGCGGGCTGGTCAGCAACCACCAGTTCTACCTGGCCTCGCGCGGCTACGCGCAGCAAAACCCGGAAGTGATCCAGGCCTTCATTGACGAATTGGCCAAGATCGACGCATGGGGCGGGCAGCACGTCAAGGACGTCGCCGCCATCCTGTCGCCGCTGATCGGCTTGCCGCCTGCGACGGTGGAATTGGCCGGTAACCGTTTCTCATATGGCGCCAAGGCGATCGACGACAAGACCATCGAAGAACAGCAAAAGATCGCCGATGTTTTTGCCAACCTGAAGCTGATCCCGAAAAACATCCGCGTGCGCGATGCCCTGCTCGCGAAAAAAGCCTGAACAACGACCGTATCTCGAGAGGACAGAACATGAGCTTGAACGTATTTTGGTTTATTCCGACCCACGGCGACAGCCGTTATCTCGGCACCAGCACCGGCGCGCGCGCCGTCACTTACGACTACGCACGCCAGATTGCGGTGGCGGCCGACACGCTGGGCTACGACGGCGTGCTGTTGCCGACCGGGCGCTCGTGCGAAGACGCATGGGTAACTGCATCGAGCCTGATCGGCGCCACCAGACAGTTGAAATTCCTGGTGGCGATACGCCCCGGCCTGAGCTCGCCGGGCTTGTCGGTGCGCATGGCGTCGACCTTCGACCGCTTGTCCAACGGCCGTTTGCTGATCAATGTCGTGACCGGCGGCGATCAGGCGGAACTGGAAGGCGACGGCTTGTTCGCCGACCACGAAAAGCGCTACGAAGTGTCGGATGAATTCCTGCGCGTGTGGCGCGCGTCGATGGCCGGCGAGGGCGGCGATGCAGGCTTCGATTTTGACGGCAAGCACATCAAGGTCAAGGGTGCGAAAACGCTCTATCCGCCGGTGCAAAAGCCCTATCCGCCGCTCTACTTCGGCGGCTCCTCGGAGCCGGCGCACGAACTGGCGGCAGAACAAGTAGACGTATACCTGACCTGGGGCGAGCCGCCGGCGGCAGTGGCGGAAAAGATCGCCGACATCCGCGCGCGCGCGGCCAGGCGCGGACGCACCATGCGTTTCGGCATACGCCTGCACGTGATCGTGCGCGAAACCAACGAGGCGGCCTGGCGTGCCGCCGAGGAATTGATCAGCCATGTCGACGATGAGGTGATCGCACGGGCGCAGGCGGCGTTCTCCAAGATGGATTCGGTCGGCCAGCGGCGCATGGCGGCGCTGCACGGCGGGCGCCGCGACAAGCTGGAAGTGTCGCCCAACCTGTGGGCTGGTGTGGGCCTCGTGCGCGGCGGCGCGGGCACGGCGCTGGTAGGCGACGCGGAAACGGTTGCCGCGCGCATGCAGGAATATGCCGATCTCGGGATCGACACCTTCATCATGTCGGGCTACCCGCATCTGGAGGAATCCTACCGCTTTGCCGAGCTGGTGTTCCCGCTGCTGGGCAAGGGCACTGCCACGGCAGGGCAAACGCTGACCGGCCCGTTCGGTGAAGTAATTGCCAACGGCATCGTGCCGAAGGCGGCGCAGGCTGCATAGCGCATCGAACTGCATACAAGGAATCGGGCATGACAAACGGAAAGCGGATCTGGCGCGAGCGTGCACTGCAATGGGTGGTGCCGCTGGCACTGCTGGCAGCTTGGCAGGCGTCGGCGCAGGTCGGCTGGCTGTCGAGCCGTATCTTGCCGGAGCCGCTGGCCGTGCTGAAGGCCTTCTGGTCGCTTTCCGAGTCGGGCGAACTATGGGTGCATGTGAAGGTCAGCTTGTGCCGCGCGATGGCCGGCTTTGCTCTGGGCGGCGGTGCGGGGCTGCTGCTGGGCTTGCTGACCGGATCGTTCAGGGCGGCCGAAACACTGCTCGACACGACGCTGCAAATGATACGCAATATCCCGGCGCTGGCCCTGATACCGCTGGTCATACTCTGGTTCGGCATCGACGAATGGTCCAAGCTGTTCCTGGTGTCGATCGGCGTGTTCTTTCCGATGTACCTGAACACGTTTCATGGCATCCGTTCGGTCGACCGCGGTTTGCTGGAAATGGCCAGGAGCTACGGCTTGTCGGGCTGGCCGCTGTATCGCGACGTGATCTTGCCGGGCGCCATGCCTTCCATCCTGGTCGGTGTGCGCTTTTCGCTCGGCCTGGTCTGGGTGCTTTTGATCGTGGCGGAAACGATATCGGCGCAAGCCGGCATCGGCTACATGACCATGAACGCGCGCGAATTCATGCAGACCGACGTGGTGCTGCTTGGCATCCTGCTGTATGCCTTCCTCGGCAAGGCGGCCGATGCGATTTCGCGCCTGCTCGAGCGCACGCTGCTGCGCTGGCACCCATCCTATCAATCGTCCGGTCCGGACAACGCCATCCGGCAATATTGACGAAATAGAGAGGTCACCATGCACACGAACGAGAACCCGCATCTCGGATTGGTCGAAATCGGCGCCAAGCCGCGCGGCATCAAGCTCAAATTGCAAGGGATAGGCAAAGTCTATAACCAGCGCACGGTGCTCGACACCATCAATCTCGAAGTGCAGGCCGGCGAATTCCTGGCGATTGTCGGCCGCAGCGGATGCGGCAAGAGCACGCTCTTGCGCATCGTGGCCGATCTGGAAACCAATGATCACGGCAAGGTTGCGTTCGGCGGCACCGGTGCTGGCAATGCACGCCCGGAAACCCGCATCATGTTCCAGGACTCGCGCCTGTTGCCGTGGAAGCGCGTGCTGGGCAATGTTGCCTTGGGTTTGCCCAAGGCGTCCGGCACGGCGCTCGACGCATTGCGCAAAGTCAAGCTGGAAGACCGGGCGGCGGAATGGCCAGCGGTCTTGTCCGGCGGGCAGAAGCAGCGTGTCGCGCTCGCACGCGCCCTCGTGCATGATCCGCAACTCTTGCTGCTCGACGAACCCTTGGGCGCACTCGACGCCCTCACCCGCATCGAAATGCAACGACTGATCGAGTCGCTCTGGCAGCAGCGCCGTTTCACGGCAATACTGGTCACGCACGACGTCGAGGAGGCCGTGGCATTGGCTGACCGCGTCATCCTGATCGAGGATGGACGCATCACCTTCGATCAAGCCATCGAGCTGCCACGCCCGCGCAGCCGCGGCAATCCCGCCTTTGCCAGGCTGGAAGAGACCATATTGGACAGATTGTTGGGTACGGCGGCCGGCGATCGCACCACGCCTGTATTGACCAATGCTGAACAAACAACTCGGCTCGACGCTGCCTGCGCCTAGCTATCAACCAACCGATTCACAAGCCTGCCAACCGCATCTAAACGGAATCAACCAAGGTAACCCGCTACGCATCGGAAAATTCTGGCTCGCCAACCTATATTACAATAGCGAAGTTTTCGATGGCATTGCCGGACCAATGCGGGCTCCATACCGGATTAACGCCCGCCAATATTGCAATTGTCATCGCATTTTGCGATGGTGCAGGATGCCTTGTGACTAGGCTCGCACCTGTCCCGTGCACCTGCCTCGCGCACTTGCCTCGTTATTCAACCCATTCCTTCCTTGGACGGACCGATGCTTCGTCATGCACTGATCGCGCTGTTGGCTTTACTTGCCGCTGCATCGTGCTGCGCCCAGACGACGCGCGCGGAACCCGTGCCGATCCGGTTCCTGATCAGTTTCGACGATGGTCCGAGTGGCGACAAAATCAACAACTCGACCGAGCAAATCCTCGACGTCCTCGCCCACAATGGCGTGCAACCTGGCATCAAGGCCATCTTCTTCATACAGACCAACGCTGCACGCGGCGGCGGAACGGCCATCGGCAAGACGCTGATGCAGCGCGAACAGGAACAAGGGCACCTGCTCGAATTCCATACCGCCACGCCGCATCACACCGACTACTGCAACTTGTCCGATGAGGAAATGGACGCCTCGCTAAACGACGGCGTCGCCGAACTGACGGCCGTGAAAGGCACGGCGCCAACCCTGGTGCGGCCGCCTTTCTGGCACTACGACGAGCGCACGCTTGCCGCGTATCAGAAGCATGGCATGCGCGTATTGCTGACTGACTTGAGCGCGAACGATGGAAAAATCTGGGGCGTCAATTTCAGTTTCAACAAACACAGCAACATGCTCAAGCAGTTGACCGAATTGCGCGGCCAATGGCAGGCCGGCGAATTGCCGGTCGTTGATGGCAGCACGCCGGTGGTCGTCACCTTCCACGACGTCAACACGTATACGTCGAACCATGTCGAAGTCTATTTGCGGATCTTGCTGGACGTGGCAAAGGAATTGAACATGCCGACCGCGCCGACACCGTTCTATGACGAACGCGACGCGCTGGAGCGTGCCGCGACGGCCAAAGTCGTCAAGGAAGGCGAGGTGCGCCCGCGCCTGCCTGGCATCTGGAATTGGCTCTGGCAATAAGAAGTCATTTCAAAATGACCATGGCGTTGTTGCCGCTCCTTGTCGTACAGCTGTACTGCCTTCGTCGCGACCCTTGCAGGGCGCACACCCGCTTGCAAGCGGGTGCCGCCACGTGGGCAGGCGGCATGCCGCCTGAATTCCCCACTGCGCCCTGGCCACGCTCATTTTGAAATGACTTCTAAGAACGATTGCCGGATTGCCGCGCGCTGACGGTGCACCGCCAGCGCGATATTGCATGACTAGTCGGCGATCTTGACGAAATCCGCTTTGAGCGCTACGCCGCCCATGATCCCGCCAACATGGCATTCGAATTCCGTCGGACTCGAATATTCGATGTTTTCATAGTTGCTGACGATGTTGACGACTGCGTTCGCCCCCAATTCCATGGCGCGATGGTGCAGCCGTTCCATGGCCGACAGGAACACCCAATTGCATACCTTGGAGTCTGTTTTGGCGAACGCATTGGTCTTTTGGCTGGTCGTGTCGCTGCCGAGTTTCTTCAACACTTTCGGCGTCGGCTGATTGCCGAAATAGAACTTCACGCCAGCCAGTTTTTCCTGCGCATTGTTGTCGCTCATCGCCGCGTCGATCGGCGTCATGACCTTGCGGTCCGATGCCTGTGCCGTACCGGTTGCGAGCAAAGCGAGGGCCGTCATGGCCAGGATGGTTTTCTTCATGTGAACTCCCTGTATCAGTTGAAATGGCCGCGATCGGCAGATGCAGCACCTGCGGTCCGTCATGCAATGCATCAGCTACGGTACTGCTTGAAAATCAAGGACGTATTGATGCCGCCAAAGGCGAAATTGTTCGACATGACGTATTCGCAGTCGATCTGACGGCCCTGGTCGACGATGTAATCGAGCTGCGCGCACTGCGGGTCGACCTGCCCGAGGTTAATGGTCGGCGCAAACCAGCCTTCGCGCATCATTTCGATACTGATCCACGCTTCCAGGGCACCGCATGCGCCGAGCGTATGGCCCATGTAGCTCTTTAGCGAACTGATCGGCATGCGGTTGCCGAACACCGCCGCCGTCGCCTGCGATTCGGCAATGTCGCCATGTTGCGTACCGGTCCCGTGGGCATTCACGTAGCCGATATCCGATGGCCGGAGGCCGGCATCGGCCAGCGCCAACTGCATGGCTATCTTCATGGTTTCGGCATTGGGCTGGGTCACGTGCGTGCCATCGCTGTTGGTGCCGAAGCCCACCAGTTCGGCATGGATCCTGGCGCCGCGCGCCTCGGCGTGTTCGAGGCTTTCCAGAATCAATGTGCCCGCGCCTTCGCCGATGACCAGGCCGTCGCGCTGCAGATCGAACGGGCGTGGCGTCGTGGCTGGCGCGTCATTCTTCACGCTGGTGGCGAACAGGGTGTCGAACACTGCCGCCTCGGTGGCGCACAATTCCTCGGCGCCGCCGGCGATCATGGCCAGCTGCTGGCCGTTGCGGATGGCCTCATACGCGTAACCAATGCCTTGGCTGCCCGAGGTGCAGGCGCTCGACGTCGTCACCACGCGTCCGGTGACGCCGAAGAACACGCCGATGTTGACCGGCGCGGTGTGTGCCATCATCTTGATGTAGGTGGTCGCGTTGATGCCCTTGGTCGTGCGGTCTTCCATCATGCGGCCGAAGTCGCCGATGGCCGATGGCGTGCCGGCCGACGAGCCATAGGAGATGCCCATCTGCCCGCCTTGCAGCAACGGGTCGTCGAGCAGGCCGGCATCCTGCAGCGCCAGTTCGGTGGCGCGCGTCGCCATGATGGCGATCCGCCCCATGCTGCGCGTGGTCTTGCGATTGTATTTGTCGTTCAACTCGAATGGTGCGGCCGGCGCCCCCAATTGGGTGTTGAGACCGTCGTAATCGGACCAGTCCTGCATGCGCGTCACGGCATTGCGATAAACGCCCAGGCGCGCGCGCACGCTTGGCCAGTCATTGCCGATCGGGCTGATGCCCGCCATCCCCGTCACCACGACACGGCGCTTCATGCCAGACCTCCATTGACGGAGATGACCTGGCGTGTGACGTAGGCGGCGTCTTCGCCCATCAGGAAACTGACGGCGGCGGCCACTTCTTCCGGCTTGCCCACGCGTCGCGCAGGGATCATCTTGAGAGCTTCTTCCATGGGTACGTCGCTGATCATGTCGGTTTCGATGAGGCCCGGCGCGACGCAGTTGACGGTGATGTCGCGCTTGGCCAATTCCAGCGCCAGGGCCTTGGTAGCGCCGATTATACCGGCCTTGGCGGCGCTATAGTTGACCTGGCCCCGGTTGCCGATCAGGCCCGAGACCGAGGCCATGGTCACAATACGCCCCGGTTTGCGTCGCCGGACCATCGGCATGACCAGCGGATTGACGACGTTGAAGAAGCCATCCAGATTGGTGGTCAGCACCAGGTCCCATTCCTCGCCGGTCATGGCCGGGAAAGCATTGTCGCGCGCCACCCCGGCGTTGCACACGAGGCCATAATAGCAACCGTGTTGTTCAATATCGGCCAGCAATATCGCCGCCGTTGGTTCGCGCTCGGCAATGTCGAACTGCAGCACGCGCGCCTGGCGCCCCATCGCGGTGATGGTTTGCGCGACGGCGTCCGCCTCGGCGCGCTGCGCGCGGCAGTGCAATACGATGTCAAAGCCGTCGCGCGCCAGACGCAGAGCGATGGCCTTGCCGATGCCGCGTGAAGAGCCGGTCACTAAAACACTCTTGTTCATGTCGCGCCTTCTTTTCCTTCAACAAAATCATGGACGTTCCTGGGCTGGAACACGGTGACAGTCGCCTGTGCCAGCACCCGGCCCGGCCGGCTCGCTTCCTCGATCCGGCAGGCGAATGCGCCAAGTCCGTTTTCGCCCTGTAATTCCTCGTGCACGTGAACGTGCAGCACAGAGCCGACCGGGAATTCGGCCTCGCTGCATTCATAGCGGCGCGAGCCGAGCAAAAAACCCACCTTGACCGGCTCGCCACGCAAATGGGCGAGGTAACCGGCGTGCGCCGCAATCGCCTGCGCCATGTATTCGACGCCGACCCAGGCCCCGACTGCGACGCCATCGCAAAAAAGCGTGTCGGCCTCGATCCTGACTTCGGCGCAGAGGTTGTGCCGATCGGCGTCTAGCAAGCGGTCGAGCAAGACCATCGCACCGGAATGCGGCACCAGGCTGCGGATATCCGGGAGCATCAGCCTGCCCTCCCGAATATCAAGGCCGCGTTCGAACCGCCGAAGGCAAACGAATTGGACAAGGCAAATTGCAGCGGCCTGCCGAGCCGGTCACCCGGCGCAACCAGATTCAGTTGCGGCAAATCCGGGTCGGCTGCGCCGTCCCACAAGTGCGGCGGCAATACGCCATCGGGATTATCGTCCTGCATGACCAGCCAGCAAAATGCCGCTTCCAGCGCCGCCGCCGCGCCCAACGCATGACCGGTGAACGGCTTGGTCGAGCTGACGGCGACATCCGTGCCAAACATGTCGTCCACAACACGCGATTCCATCGCGTCGTTTTGCGGCGTCGCGGTGCCATGCAGGTTGATGTAATCGATCTGTGCCGCGTCCAGCCCGGCGCGCCGCAAGGCCTCGGCGATGGCGACGCGCGCGCCGCCGCCGGCCGGGTCGGGCGATGACATGTGGTGCCCGTCGGACGACTCGCCCCAGCCGCACAAGGCCACGGCAGCCGGCTCGCGCGTCATGAGGAACAATGCCGCGCCTTCTCCGATATTGATGCCGTCGCGATTGACGCTGAACGGATTGCAGCGCGCGGCGCTGACCGAATCGAGTGCAGAGAAGCCGGCCACGGTGAAGGCGCATAGGGAGTCG
>FSYV01000162.1_pt1 | contig 29904 bp, 22 predicted proteins | sample 1638641 | NCBI WGS metagenome assembly FSYV01 (sample SAMEA3914813, study PRJEB12502) | metagenome | biome: forest; material: soil | place: Canada | collected 2011-07-07 | depth 0.3 m
GTCCGGCAGGGCAGCCATGTCCTGGATGCCGCCGATGTCCTTCTCGAGCTTGGTCAGCTCACGTTCGAACATCAGGGCTTCCTTCTTGATCACGGCCAGCGTGCCGGAATCCTTCTGGGCCTGCATGTCCTTCAGCTTCTTCAGCGAGCCCTTGACCGTCTTGAAGTTGGTCAGCATGCCGCCGAGCCAGCGCTGGTCGACATAAGGCATGCCGCAACGTTGCGCTTCAGCAGCCATGATTTCGCGCGCCTGGCGCTTGGTGCCGACCATCAGGATGGTGCCGCGATTGGACGACAATTGACGGATGTATTTCATCGCGTCCTGGTACATGGCCAGGGTCTTTTCCAGGTTGACGATATGAATCTTGTTGCGGTGACCGAAGATGAACGGCGCCATCTTGGGGTTCCAGAAACGGGTTTGGTGACCGAAGTGGACACCGGCTTCCAGCATTTCACGCATTGTTACGGACATACTATTCTCCAGGGTTGGGTCTGGAATTCACTCAGTGACCCGAAATATTCTACGCACCAGGCGAAGATTCATTCGGGCACCCTTGTCGAGCAAATTCGCGATTTAAAAACTACACGATAGGTTCACAATCAGCCGGGTTCGACAGTCGATCCAAGCTAACCCAAGATTCTACTTCAAAACAGGCACTTTCATCAAGTCCGGTACGCAGTTGACGGGCAGTCGGCACGAATTTCACGCCGCACAGGCGTCGCACAGTTGCGAAAATCGCCATTATTATGGCTTAATTGACAACTCGCGCAACCATCACACGCGCACCTTCGAGTATTGCCCAGTCATCCCCGGGCAAGTCTCGATGCAAAATGAGAGGCGCATCATCGATGCATCCCAGCCGAAACACCTCGCAATTGCGCAGCCCAACGCGCAAAGCTTGCGGGCGAATCTCCCTGCGCTCGACTATAATTCGTTATTGATTATCTTCGATTGCGCTACCCGCGACCACACTATGTCTTCCATCACGATTAAAACTGCCGACGACATCGCCGGAATGCGCATTGCCGGCAAATTGGCTGCCGAAGTCCTCGACTACATCGCGCCCTACGTCAAGGTTGGCGTCACGACCGGCGAACTCGATCGGCTGTGCCATGAGTACATGGTCAACGTCCAGCACACCATCCCGGCGCCGCTCAACTATTGCCCTCCCGGCTACACGCCCTACCCCAAAGCGATCTGCACCTCGGTAAACGATGTGATCTGCCATGGCATTCCCGGCGACAAGGTCTTGAAAAACGGCGACGTGGTCAACCTCGACATCACCGTGATCAAGGACGGCTATCACGGCGACACCAGCCGCATGTTCTTTGTCGGCGAACCATCCATCCTGGCGCGCCGCCTGACCGACATCACCTACGAGTGCATGTGGCTGGGCATATCGAAGATCAAGCCCGGCGCCTATCTCGGCGACATCGGCCACGTGATCCAGCAACATGCGGAAAAGGCCGGCTACAGCGTGGTGCGCGAATTTTGCGGCCACGGCATCGGCAAGGTGTTTCACGAAGAGCCGCAAGTGCTGCACTATGGCCGCCCCGGAACGCTGACCAAGCTGGCTGCCGGCATGATCTTCACGGTTGAGCCGATGATCAATGCCGGCCGGCGCGACATCAAGGAAATGAACGACGGCTGGACCATCAAGACCAAGGATCGCAGCCTGTCGGCACAATGGGAACATACGGTGCTGGTAACCGAGACCGGATACGAAGTGTTGACCGTATCACCGGGCATGCCGCCACCGCCGGCAATCATACAAAAAGCCGAACCGGCACAGGCAGCCCATGCCTGAGCGTGCCAAGGCACAAATGAAATGGAATCCGAAGCTGGCGCCCGCGATCAAGGAAAAATTGAAGGCGCAGCGTCAGGCTGTCATCGAACAATTCCAGGCCGGCGGCAAGCCGGAAAAGCTTCTCACCGATCTGCGCCGTAGTGTCGATGCCGCGTTGACCGAGGTGTGGCAGGCATTCGAGTTGCCGCCGTCTGCCGCGCTGGTCGCTGTGGGCGGCTATGGGCGCGGCGAGTTGTTCCCCTATTCCGATGTCGACGTACTGATCCTGCTTGAGTCCGCGCCGGATGCAAGACTGCAGGACAAACTGGAGGAACTGGTTCGCTTCTTCTGGGACATCGGCCTGGAAATCGGCCACAGCATCCGTACCATCGAAGAGTGCCTGTCCGAATCGGCCTTCGACATCACCGTGCAAACAAGCTTGCTGGAAGCACGCAGGGTCACCGGTAGCCGCAAGCTGTTCCAGTTCCTGCAGGACCGGTGTCTCGCCGCGATGGATCCGCAGGCGTTTTTCCAGGCCAAGACCCTGGAAATGCGCCAGCGCCATGTGAAGTATGAAGATACGCCCTACAGCCTGGAGCCGAACTGCAAGGAAAGCCCGGGTGGCTTGCGCGACCTGCAGGTGATCCTGTGGGTGGCACAAGCGGCCGGCCTTGGCGACTCGTGGCGCAAGCTGGCCGAGCGCGGTTTGATCACGACCACCGAGGCGCGCCAGCTGATGCAGAAGGAACGTGCCTTCAAGGACATCCGCATCCGCCTGCATATCCACGCCAGGCGCCGCGAAGACCGTCTGGTGTTCGATGTGCAGACGGCGGTTGCAGAAACCTTCGGTTTCAAGAACACCGAGACGCGCCGCGCCAGCGAATACCTGATGCAGCGCTACTATTGGGCCGCCAAGGTGGTGACGCAGTTGAATACCATCCTGCTGCAAAATATCGGCGCGCAACTGTTTCCCGTGCGCGCCGCGCCGCAGGCGATCACACCCGACTTCAACGAACTCAATGGCTTGATCGACATTGCGCAGGACGACACCTTCACTGCGCGGCCGCAAACCATGCTGGAAGTGTTCCTGCTGCTGGCCCTGCATCCGGAATTGAAAGGAATGACCGCGCGCACCATGCGCGCGTTGTGGCACGCTCGCGTGAAGATCGACGCTGCGTTCCGCAAAGCGTCGGAGAACCGCGCCGTGTTCCTGAAAATCCTGCAGGCGCCGCAAGGGGTGACGCATGCGCTGCGCGGCATGAATCAGAGCGGCGTGCTGGGCCGCTACCTGCCGAGTTTTCGCCGCATCACGGGCCAGATGCAGCACGACCTGTTCCACGTCTACACGGTGGACCAGCACATCCTGATGGTGGTGCGCAACGTGCGCCGATTCATGATGCCGGAGCATGCGCACGAATATTCGTATTGCAGCCAATTGATCGCCAACTTTGCCCAACCCTGGCTGATCTATATTGCCGCCCTGTTCCATGACATCGCCAAGGGGCGCGGCGGCGACCATTCCGAGCTGGGCATGGTCGATGCGCGTCATTTCTGCAACGACCATGGCTTGTCGAAAGAAGATACCGATCTGGTGGTGTTCCTCGTGCAGCATCATCTGACGATGTCGCAGTTGGCGCAAAAGCAGGATTTGTCCGATTCCCACGTCATCACCACGTTCGCCGAACTGGTGCGCGACGAACGGCACCTGACCGCCTTGTACCTGCTGACGGTGGCCGACATCCGCGGCACCAGTCCCAAGGTGTGGAATGCCTGGAAAGGCAAGCTGCTCGAAGACCTGTACCGCATGACCCTGCGCGTGCTCGGCGGCGAGAGCAATACAGACGACCACGAGCTGGTCAATCGCAAGGAAGAAGCGCTCAAGACGCTGCGCCTGTATAGCATCGACAACGACGCGCACGAGCGCCTGTGGAAGGAACTCGACGTGAGCTATTTTCTACGCCACGACGCCACCGACATCGCCTGGCAGACGCGCGCGCTGTACGACAAGGTCGACAGCGACGTGCCGGTGGTGAAATGCCGCTTGGCGGCTATCGGCGAGGGATTGCAGGTGGCTGTCTACGTGAAGGATCAACCCGATTTGTTTGCCCGCATCTGCAGCTATTTCGATCGCAAGAATTTCAGCATTCTGGACGCCAAGATCCACACTACGCGGCACGGCTACGCGCTCGACACCTTCCTCGTCACCGAGGCGATGTTCGCCAAGAATTATCGCGACATCATGAGCTTGGTCGAGCACGAACTCACCGAATGGCTGAAATCGGGAGACGCCCTGCCCGCACCCGCCAAGGGACGCCTGTCGCGCCTATCGCGCAGCTTCCCGATTGCGCCCACCGTCGACTTGCGGCCGGATGAGCGCGGACAATATTACCTGCTGTCGGTTTCGGCGAGCGACCGCAATGGCTTGCTGTATTCCATCGCCAACATCCTGACCAAATACAAGGTCAACCTGCACACTGCCAAGGTCATGACGCTGGGCGAACGCGTCGAAGACGTGTTCCTGGTCGACGGACCTGTGCTCAACAATGCGCGCAGCCAGATTCAACTAGAAACTGAAATACTGGAAGCCTTGCAAGTCTAATTTATTCTTTCCATGTCCAACGAACCACTACGCCTTTCCAAACGCATGTCCGAACTTGGCCTTTGCTCGCGCCGCGAGGCCGACGAATGGATCGCGCGCGGTTGGGTCCGTGTCGACGGCCAGGTCGTGTCCGAACTCGGCAGCAAGGTATTGCCACAGCAACGCGTTACCGTCGAACGCCAGGCCAGCGCGGAACAGGCCAAGCGCGTCACGATTCTGATCAACAAGCCGCTGGGCTATGTCAGCGGGCAGGCAGAAGACGGCTATCAACCCGCTGTGGTGCTGGTCAAACCGGAAAACCGCTGGGAAGAAGACCGTGCGCCGACCAGTTTCCATGGCAGCCAGTTGCGCAGCCTGGTCCCGGCGGGCCGGCTCGATATCGACTCAGTCGGTTTGCTGGTGCTGACGCAGGATGGCCGCATTGCCAAGCACCTGATCGGCGAGGAATCAGACATCGAGAAAGAGTACCTGGTGCGCGTCAAATATACGCGCCCCGGCCCATTTCCCGAGAGCGAATTGAAACGCCTGCATTTCGGCCTGGCGCTGGATGGCAAGGCATTATTGCCGGCCAAGGTACAATGGCAAAATGAGGACCAGTTGCGCTTCATTCTGCGCGAAGGCAAAAAGCGCCAGATCCGGCGCATGTGCGAAGCAGTCGGTTTGAAGGTGATCGGATTGAAACGCATCAGGATAGGCAAAGTCTTGCTCGGCAACCTGCCGGAAGGCAAGTGGCGTTATCTTTCGGCAGACGAACAATTTTAGTGTCGCTCTGATTCGCTTTATCAAAAGGGGATGGGTTTGAAAATAGCGAGAATTTCTGTCCTCGATCTGCTGCTTTGCGCAATCCTGTCTGCGTGCGGCGGCGCCGGCAGCGACAACGGCGGCACGACCACTATCGGCGCCGGCCAGCACGCGACGGCGCGTGCCAAGAGTAGTGCCAATGCCGCCGTTGCAACCTATGGCACGATGGTGCAGCAAATCTATATTGCCTATTTCGGCCGCCCCGCGGATTCTGGGGGGCTCGCGAATTTCTCCGCCGCATTGCAAGCTGCAAATGCGCCGACCGATATCGGCGGTCTGGCGCAAGCCTATGCAACCAATCCGACGCTCAAGGCGCTGATCGACAGCTTCAGCACCAGCGCCGAATCGCAAGCGCTCTATGGCAATGGCACCACGACCGCCTTCGTTACCGCCATTTTCCAGAATATCCTGGGCCGCGCGCCGGCATCCGCCGGCCTCGCGTTCTGGTCCAATGCCATCGATAGCGGCAGCCTGACCAAGGCCGACGCCGCATTGGGCATCATGGCCGGCGCAGAAGTCAACAAATCCGCACAGGGCTTGATCGATGGCGCACTGATTGCCAACCGCATCGCCATCGCAGAAGATTTCACCGCCGCAGTATCGGCCTCGCTCTACGTCGGCCCCGCCGCCGGCGCCGGCGCGCGCAGCATGCTGGCAACGGTCAATAGCACCACGGACCTTACCGCCTTCCAGGCAAACATCTCGAGTGCAATTGCCGCCTTCAACGACGAGTCCATATTCGAAAGCATGGCCCTGCACGGCGGCGAATCGACCTTGGTGTTCAACATCCCTTACGGCGGCGGCACACTGGTGACCGGGGCAAATTACATCTATGCCAATTCGACAGGCACCCTGAGTGCATCGCCTGTCAACGGCGCGCAAGTGGAAACACCTATCAATACCTCGCTCGACAGCAATCTGAGCGTGCCTGGCGGCGGACCTACGCGCGTGCTGCAAAACGGGAATATCCTGCTGCTGGCTGCGCAGGCGCAACGGCGCATCACCTACGTCGGCAATGCCATCCATGTCGACTATCTTGCTGCCGACGGGCAAACCGCGTTGACGTCATCGCTGTTCTACAGCTACGTATCGACGGGTCTGACGGGTTTGATGGACAATTCACCCGAACAATTGCTGGCGACGGTGCCGATCGGCGACTGGATCAAATTCAATAATTTCTCATCCAACGCGCAATGGCAAAGCGGCGCGGCGTTCGTCGTCAAGCAAGGCAATCGCGCCAACGACACTTATATCGTCAACGACTGCAACAACGTCGCCAACCCTGTCTACACGACCAACACGACGCCGACGCCTTGCAATACCGGCATGACGCTCGACAATTTTTTCCCTGTGAGTCTGATTGGCAGTTACCCCAACTATCCGTACGAGACCGATTTTGCCGGCGACGGCGCCATCACGACGGTGCAGGGCGTGAGAATGTGGATCGCCAACACACCGCTGCCGCTGGAGCTTAGTCCGGTACAGGCGTATCGCATCTATTTCGAGCTGGGCGGGAATGTCTATCTGGGCATGCTGGAAAAGAACGGCGCACCTTACAATTACTCCCAGGCAGACGGGTCGATCGTCAACTACCTCGTGACGTTGAACCAGGCTGCCGTGGCCAGCATCCGGGCAGGCATCATTACCGGCACGGTCGTGCCCGGCACGCAAGCGGGTAACGGCGGCACGGTCTCCACCACAGACTTGTTCGGCATCGGCGGCCAGGGCGTCAACGGATCGCTGACACCTGCCGATCTGCGCACCCACTACAACGTGCCTAGCAATCTCGATGGCACGGGCCAGACCATCGTGATCATCGATCCGCCGGGTACCGGCAATCCCCAGGCCGACTTGAACGCTTTCAGCACAGTCAATGGCCTGCCGACATGCAATACAAGCAACCCCTGCTTCCAGCATATCGATTTGTCGAATGGTGCAACACCGAGCGCCAACGACGACGCCGGGCGGGAAATCGAACTCGACACGCAAATGGCGCATGGCATCGCGCCGAAGGCAACCATCGTGCTCTTGACTGCCGCCAGCAGCAGCTTCACCGACCTCAACGCGGCAATGAATTATGCCGCCACGATTCCCGGTGCGACCGTCGTTTCGCTCAGCATAGGCGGCGCTGCCGGCGTCTTGACCCAGCAATTCCAGGACAAGAACCTGGCCAACATCCAGTCGATCGGCGGACCCGTATATTTCGCAAGTAGCGGCGACAACGGCTACCTTGCCACTGCCCAGTATCCGGCCGCATCGCCTTACGTGACGGCCGTCGGCGGCACACGCATCAATGCCATACCGTGGACCTCAAGCGCGAGCGAAACTGCCTGGCAATATTCCAGCGGCGGACCCAATGCCTACTTCAGCATGCCGACCTGGCAAAGCGCCGTAGTGGGATCAGCCAGCATCAGCGGCAACAACGGCATGCGCGCCATTCCAGACGTTGCCGCCGTGGCCGACCCGCAACACAGCGCCGTTGGCACGTACTACAAGAACACCTGGAGCATGGCCGGCGGCACCAGCGTATCGGCTCCCGTCTGGGCTGGTATCGGTGCACTGTTCAGCCAGTATTTGAGCGCCAAGGGACTATCGCTGTCGTCGCTGACCAGCACCACGCCGGGCGGCTTCAACGGTCTGTTGTACCAGGCAAGCGCGACGGGTTTCCACGATGTGATATCCGGCTCGAACAATCTCACGCTCAACCCTTGCGCGATCTGCGATGCCGGTGTCGGCTACGACAGCGTAACCGGCCTCGGCACGCCGAATGTGACGGCGCTGTTTTCGAACTTTTAGGAGTACGCCTGCCGCTGGCCTCGAATTGTGGTGGCACGCGCCGCGCGGCCCTGCAAAGCGACCTATGGTCAAGCGCGTGTTTGAAAATGTACGGGTTTGGGTAGAGCGATCGCAATTACAAGTGGTGATCTGGTTTCACGTCATGAAACTTGGTGAAATCCAGCGCCCATTTGCCGCTTTCCCGTTCGAACAGGATATCGGCAAAGTGGCTGCCGAAGATCACGTCTTCCGGCTCGTAGGATTGGCGCGCATGCACCGTATCATTGAGTGTTTCATCCTGCCCCGATATCGCCACATGAAATAGCGCCTCATCGAGCACCAGGTCTTCGTAGGTCCGCCCGTGCAGCGGGCTGGTTTCATCGATCTTGTGCAGGACGGTCCAGCTCAGCGCGAACGCGCTGCTGCGTTCGCGATCGAGTTTCAGGTCATACACGCGATAAAAGGTTTCGCCTTCGAGCGTGCGCTCCTTGCGTATCATCGTGATGCGCACCGACGCTTCCAGAATCAGGTTGTTGCGTTCGTTGCCGGCCCGCACCATCAGGGTCGACACGCCGTTGAAGGTGGTCACCACCATCACGCGGGAGAAAAGGACGCGCGCTGTCGGGCGGGAAAAGCGCGCAAACAGCAGGCCCGTCAATACGGCGGTGACCAGCATCCCTAGTACGATTTCGGTCGATGCAATGACATGGCCGTAGATGCTCGCCGGGCTCATGACGCCGTAGCCGACCGTGGCGAGCGTCTCGATGGAGAAGAAGAACAGGTCCACCATCGAGCCAGGCCGTGCGTTGACGATGGTACCCGGAACGAGGGAATACAGGGTGGCAAAGAACAGGTTGACGGTCAGGTAGACGCTAAACACCATCAAGAAAAATCGCGGCCAGCTCAGCGTCAGGATCGTATGATAGGTGTCGCTCCAGTGCCAATGCTGCTTGCCCAGGCGCGTCACTGCACTGCGGTCAATGCGCGGATCCTTGCGCTTCTTGGGCGCTTCCTTTTTTACACGTGGGGGATTGTCCTCGGCCATGGTGTCTCGATCAATCGTCCTGCGACGGGTCCATGTCGGGGAACAGCACGTCGATATAGCCGAACTTGGAAAAATCGGTGATACGCATCGGGTAGAGTATCCCTTCAAGATGGTCGCATTCGTGCTGCACGACGCGCGCATGGAATCCCTCTGCCGAGCGGTCGATCAGCTTGCCGAACGGGTCGAAACCGCGATAGTGCAGCCTGGTGTAGCGCGGCACCATGCCGCGCATGCCGGGCACCGACAGGCAACCCTCCCAGCCCTCCTCGACCTCTTCCGATTCCGGCGTCAACAGCGGATTGATCAGCACGGTTTCCGGCACCGCCGGCGCATCGGGATAGCGTTCGCTCTTCTGGAAGCCAAATATGACCAATTGGAGATCCACGCCGATTTGCGGCGCCGCCAGGCCGACGCCGCCGGCCGCGTGCATGCTTTCGAACATGTCCGCGATCAGCGCATGCAATTCCGGCGTATCGAACTGAGTCACCGGTTCGGCCTTGCGCAGCAAGCGCTGGTCGCCCATCTTGAGTATTTTGTGCACCGTCATGGCAATTGGGAGAGATATTCCGAGAATGCCGCGCCCGTTTCCGCGTGCTTGCGTCCGACTGCAACCGTCGCCTTCAAATAGCCGAGCTTGGAACCGCAATCATAACGCGTGCCCTCATAGCGGTACGCCATGACACGTTCGACCTCCATCAAGGCAGCGATGCCGTCGGTCAACTGGATTTCTCCACCCGCCCCCTTGCCCAATCCTTCCAGGAAGCGGAAGACGCGGTTGGTCAGGATGTAGCGGCCCACTACCGCCAGCGTGGACGGGGCGTTTTCCGGCGCCGGTTTTTCAACAATACTGTCGACCCGTTCCAGGTTGGGCTGGAATGGCGTCACGCTGACGATGCCGTACTGCTTGGTCTCGGCACGCGGCACATCCTGCACCGCCAGCATGCTCGACTCCTCAATCTGGAAAATATCGGTCATTTGTGCCAACACGGGCTTCGTGCCCGGTTCGACATCCATGAAGTCGTCTGCCAGCAATACCGCAAACGGCTCGTCGCCGACCACTGGCTTGGCGCACAACACGGCGTGGCCGAGTCCGAGCGGCTCGGATTGGCGGATATAGATACAGGTGATGTTCTTGGGAATCACGTTGCGCACCAGCTCCAGCAGCGCTTGCTTGTTGGCGGCTTCCAGCTCCGCCTCCAGTTCGTAGGCCTTGTCGAAATGGTCCTCGATTGCACGCTTGTTCCGCCCGGTGATGAAAATCATCTCGGTAATGCCGGCGGCGACCGCTTCCTCGACCGCATACTGGATCAGCGGCTTGTCCACGATCGGCAGCATCTCCTTCGGCTGCGCCTTGGTTGCAGGCAAAAAGCGGCTGCCGAGCCCGGCGACCGGGAATACGGCTTTCGTGATTTTTCTCATGATGCTTCCGTCAGGTTTTCCAACAGTTGGAGCAGCGCCGCCTCGTCGAGCACGGCAATACCTAATTCTTCGGCTTTGGTCAGTTTGCTGCCTGCATCGGCGCCGGCGACGACATAGCTGGTTTTCTTGGAGACCGAGCCGGAAACCTTGCCGCCCTGCGCCTCGATCAACGCACCCGCCTCGTCGCGCGACAGGTTCGGCAGCGTGCCGGTCAGGACAAAGGTCTTGCCGAGCAAGGGCTTGGGCAGGTTCTCTGACGCATGCTCGGGCCAATGGATGCCCACGGCACGCAGTTGCGCCACCAGTTCGGCACTGAGTGGATCGGCGAAATACGCCTTGATCGATTGCGCCACCACCGGGCCGATATCGTTCACTTCGAGCAGCGCCGCTTCGGACGCTTCGAGTACGGCGTCGAGGTTGCCGAAATGGCGCGCCAATTCCTTGGCGGTCGATTCGCCGACATGGCGGATGCCCAAGGCATAGATGAAGCGCGCCAGCGTCGTGGTCTTCGACTTCTCAAGCGCGCCGAGGATGTTTTGCGCCGACTTGTCCGCCATGCGGTCCAGCGTGGCCAATGATGTCAGACCGAGCTTGTACAAATCGGCCGCCGTAGCAATCACCTGCTTGTCGACTAGTTGCTCGACCAGTTGATCGCCCAGGCCTTCGACATCCATGGCGCGGCGCGAGACGAAATGCAACAGGCTGCCCTTGCGCTGCGCCGAACATTTGGCCCATCCACCGGAGCAACGCGCCACCGCTTCATCTTCCGCACGCACGATGGGCGAGCCGCAGATCGGGCACACGGTAGGCATGACGAATTCACGTGCGTCAGCAGGACGCATTTCCGGCACATAGGTCAATACTTCCGGGATCACGTCGCCGGCACGACGCACGATGACGGTATCGCCGATGCGGATATCCTTGCGCCGGACTTCGTCTTCATTGTGCAGCGTCGCATTGGTCACCGTCACGCCGCCGACAAATACCGGCGCCAGGCGCGCCACCGGCGTGATCGCCCCGGTGCGGCCAACCTGCACTTCGATATCTTGCAGCAAAGTTGTCGCCTCTTCCGCCGGAAACTTATGCGCCACAGCAAAACGCGGCGCGCGCGAGACGAAACCCAGTTTTTGTTGCTGGTCGAGGCGATTGACCTTGTACACCACGCCGTCGATCTCGTACGGCAGGTTCGGGCGCTTTTGTCCGATGCTACGGAAGAATTCCAGCAAGCCTTGTGCGCCGTACACGATCGCGCGCTCGGCGCAGACGCTTAGTCCAAGGGTCTTGTACCAATCGAGCAGCGCGCTGTGCGTCGCCGGCATCGTTGCGCCCTCGAGCGTGCCGATGCCGTAGGCAAAAAAACGCAACGTGCGCTGCGCCGTAATGCGCGAATCGAGCTGGCGCAAACTGCCGGCCGCGGCATTGCGCGGATTGGCAAACTCCTTCAGTTCCGCATCGCGCTGGCGCGCGTTGAGCTTGGCAAAATCGGCCTTGAACATCAGGACTTCACCGCGCACGTCGATGACGGCCGGCGGATGGTCGCCATGCAGGCGCAACGGAATGTCGTATACGGTACGTATATTCGCCGTGACATTTTCGCCGGTGCTACCGTCGCCGCGCGTCGCCGCCTGCACCAGCAAGCCGTTCTCGTAGCGCAGGTTGATCGCCAAGCCGTCGAACTTCAATTCAGTGGCGTATTCCACCTCGCCGGCGATAGGTTCATCTGCCGACTGCAATCCTTCGCGCACGCGCCGATCGAAATTGATAATGTCGTCGTCCTCGAAACCGTTACCCAGGGACAGCATCGGCACCGTATGCTGGACCTGGTCAAATTGCGGCAGGGGTGCGCCACCGACGCGCTGTGTCGGCGAATCGAACGAGACCAGCTCGGGATGTACTTGCTCCAGCGCTTGCAACTCGCGAAACAACTTGTCGTATTCCGCGTCAGGCACGGTCGGCGCATCGAGCACATAGTAGGCATGGCTGTGGCGATTCAGCTCACGCTTGAGCCACGCGCCGCGTGCCTGCCAATCGAGTGGGTCGGGTGTGGAGTCCATCGAGTCAGCGCATGGGATTAATTGAACAAACGCAGCGCTCGCGGCGATCCGGCCGGCACGCCGGCAGCCTCCATGTCGCGGCAAAAATCAGCGACTTGCTCGGCAATTGTGCGCAGCGCCACATCCGACAAAGGCTCGTTCGAATCGTCGACAACAGTGCCGCCCAGGCGCGAAGCCAGCACCTTGGCGAACGAAATCATGGCGTCGTAGGCCTCGCGCTGCGGCGCCACGCATGGCACGTCCAGCAAGAGCGTCAGCCGCGAACTGGTGTCGGCTGCCAGCGTGACGTTGGTCGATAGCGCAAACAGCGTGCCGCCATCGCCGTCCGGCATCACCAGCTTGCCATCAGGGCGCAAATCGAAGCCCTGCCGCTCCAGCGCCGCCAACAAGGTGCTGATGGCCCATGGTGCGCCATTGGACTGGATGTTGACGCTCAATTTCGCGTCGAACTGGTTGACGAACTGGTGCAATGCGCGTGCGCTCTTCATCACCATCGTCATGTCGGGCACATCGGCCTCGGCGTCGATTTCGTCGCCGAACTGGCGCAGGCGTCCGACCAGTTCGGAAAATTCGATTTCATTCAACATGCCGGTGCGGTTGGCAAGTTGCACGCCGACATGCAGCGCCAGGTAAACGCTTGCCGGGTTGATCGCTTCCCAAACCTGGTCTTCGCGCAGTCCGATGAAATGGACGGGTTTGTTGCCGACATGACGCAGCGATTGCGCAGCGTGCAGGATTTTCTCGCCGCGCAGCTTGACAGCCAGCGCAATCGGGATCAGGCAATCGATCATGTCGTCCACCGGCAATTGCACCTGGAGCGCAGCATCCTGCGCGGACACCGACTCCAGATCATCCTGGGGCGCTTGATGCGCATCCCTGGCCGACGCATCGCTCGTGCCATCCACGGAAAATTCGTCGCTGAACGAGGGTTCATGCCTGCCGTCGCCCTCGTCGTTCGACGATTTGCCCGGCTCCATCAACACATCGTCATGGTCGGACGAAAAGGCCCGCTCCACGCTTTTCTTGGCGCGGTATTCCTGCAATTTGTTATAGATGAATACACCAACGACTATGGTGCCGCCGATAGCTATCAGGCTTTGTTCCAAATCGGTCATGCGGCCTACACCTCAGAATAAAATTTCGTTCATTAGCTGCTCAAACGCATTGCGATGCCTCACCGACTCGCATCGCCAAACGGCGTCGCCATGTCTTTCTTTTCAGGCTGCCTGGGCGTCGGCGGCAAAATGCGCAGCCGATTCCATATCCACTGCCACGATACGCGATACGCCCTGTTCCTGCATCGTGACGCCGATCAGCTGGTGTGCCATTTCCATCGCAATCTTGTTGTGCGAGATGAACAGGAATTGCGTATTCGCCGACATGCGTTTGACCATGTTGCAGAAGCGCTCCGTGTTGGCGTCGTCCAGCGGGGCATCGACTTCGTCGAGCAGGCAGAACGGCGCCGGGTTCAACTGGAACATGGAAAACACCAGGGCCGTTGCCGTCAACGCCTTTTCTCCACCCGAAAGCAAATGGATCGTCGCATTCTTCTTGCCCGGCGGCTGGGCCATCACCTGCACGCCGGAATCGAGGATTTCCTCGCCAGTCATGGTCAACCGCGCATTGCCGCCGCCGAACAGGATCGGGAACAATTCGCCGAAATGATGGTTCACCTTGTCGAACGTGTCCTGCAGCAGGTCGCGTGTTTCCTTGTCGATCTTGTGGATCGCATCCTGCAACGTATTGATCGCTTCGGTCAGGTCGGCATTCTGCGCATCGAGGAAATTCTTGCGCTCCGACGCCTGCGTCAGTTCGTCGAGTGCCGCCAGATTGACTGCGCCCAACGCTGCAATGGCGTTGGTCAAGCGCGTCACTTCGCCTTGCAGGTAGGACGGCCGCATATCGTCGTTCAACTTCTCCGCCAGCGCCGCTTCGTCGGCCTGCGCCTCGATCAGTTGCTGCGCATATTGTTCCTGGTTCAGGCGCGCCGCCTGTTCCTTCAATTGCAATTCCATGATGCGATCGCGCTGCGGCTGCAGGCTGCGCTCGACCTGCATGCGCGATTCCTCGTGCTGGCGCAATTTCTGCGTCAATTGATCGAGCTCATGGCGCGCATCGGCCAGCGCGCGTTCCTGCTCACTGCGCCGCTCAAGCAAGGATTGCAAGCCGGCCTGCGCCGCCTGATCGTCCAGGCTTTCCAGTTCCAGATGGCCTTGCTGCATGTTGGCAAACAATTGCGCCGCCTGCTCCAGTGCGGTGGCAATGCTGCGCTTCAATTCATCGATCTTGTTGCGATGCGACTTTTCGGCAAACTGCGCTTCCTGCGCAGAACGCTCCAGCTCGCGCAGGCGCTGACGCGCGTCATTGAGCTGCTGTTCCTTTGCCAGATAGTCGGTCTGGCCGTCTTCGTGCTTTTCCTGGATATCGGCCAATTCGATGTCGAGCTGTTCGAATTTCGCCTCGGATTCCAGCTTGACCTGCTGCTGCTCGGATTCCTGCTGCGCGATTTCGGCCAGGTCAGCTTCGATCTGCGTGCTGCGCTGGTTGAAGCGTTCGAGCACCTCGGACTGCTTCATGACTTCGATCTGCAGGCTGTGCACGGTTTGCGTCAGCAAGGTGTCGCGCTGGCGATATTCCTGCAGGCGCTGCGTCAGTTGCGCGAGCACCGATTCCGCGCGTGCCGAGCGGGTGCGTGCTTCGTCGGCCAGCATGTGCTGGGCGCGCAATTGCTTGGTGATATTCTCGATTTCCTGCTGGCGCGCCAGCATGCCGTCCTGTTCCGAATCCGAAGCGTAGAAGCGCACGCTCGACTTGCCGATCGTATGCCCCTGCCGCGTGACGAAGCAGGCGCCGGGCGCCAGCTTGGCGCGATCGGCAAAGGCGGCATTGGTATCTTCGGCAACATAGATGTCGCGCAGCCAGTCCTGCATCAGCGCGCGCAAGCCGGGATCATTCAATTGCAACAGGTTCAGGAACGGCTTGAGGCCATCCGGTACGTCGCCGACTGGCACCGCAGCAGCGGGATTGGGCGAATAAAGCGCCAGCTTGGCCGGCGGCGCGTCGTCAAAGAACGCCTTGGCCCAATCGAGATTGGACATTTCCAGCGCGGCGGTGCGCTCGCGCAACACCGCTTCGAGCGCGGTTTCCCAGCCGGCGTCGATATGCAGTTTTTGCCACAGGCGCGGCAAACCATTCAATTCGTGCTTTTCCAGCCAGGGCTGGACCTTGCCTTGCGACTGCACGCTCTCCTGCAATTGCTTCAACGCATGCAAGCGCGCTTCCAGTTGCGCGTTCGCGGCGGTTTCGGTATTGACCTGCTGCTGGGCCTGGCGCCGCTCATCTTCCAGTTTCGGATGCTGCTCCTGGGCTTCTTCGAGCTGCGCCTTCGACTCCTCCAGTGCCTGCTGTTTTTCCTCCAGTTGCAAGCGCAGGTTTTCCAGATGCGTGGCATCGGGCACGTTGAGCCCGCCTTTTTCCTGCAGCAAGCGCTCGCGCCTGACCGCCAAGCCCGACAGCACGTTGCCGGCATTGCGCTGGTGCGCAGATTCGAGTTCGATTTGCTGCTGCACCTGCATGATCTTGCCGCGCGACTCGGTGGTTTTCAGTTGCGCTTCGCGCCAGGCCTGCTCCTTCGCCGGCAAGGCATCGTTCTGCTGCTGCGCAGCTTCCTGCGATTGTTCGACGCGCATCGCATGCTCTTCCAGATGCATCTCGGCCTCGGCCAGGTCATCCTGGAATTGCTGCCCTTGGCGCTGCCACTGGTCGCGCTGCGCGGTCAGCGAATTCAATTGCGATTGCAGCCGGTTGCGCGACTCGATGACGAACTTGATCTGCGCTTCCAGGCTGCCGATTTCCGAATTGGTCTGGTACAGGTGGCCCTGCGCCTGATGCATGCGGTCGCCCGCGCCGTAATGCGCCTGGCGCATGTGTTCGAGTTCGGTCTCGACATGGCGCAGCTTGGCGTTTTGTTCCTCCAGGTCGGTATTGGCCTTGTCGATATCGCGCAGGAATTTTTCCTGCTCGGTCTTCGCCTCGTTCTTGCGCAACAGCCAAAGCAACTTCTGCTTTTCCACCTGGTCGCCCTGCAACTCATGAAAACGCTTGGCGACGGCCGCCTGCGCTTCGAGCTTTTCCAGGTTGGCATTCAACTCACGCAGGATATCGTCGACGCGCTGCAGATTCTCGCGCGTGTCATGCAGGCGGTTCTCGGTTTCGCGCCGCCTTTCCTTGTACTTCGACACGCCGGCCGCTTCTTCGAGGAAGATGCGCAGTTCTTCGGGGCGCGCTTCGATGATGCGCGAAATCATGCCCTGCCCGATGATGGCGTAGGCACGCGGGCCGAGCCCGGTGCCGAGGAAGATGTCCTGGATGTCGCGCCGCCGCACGGCCTGGTTATTGATGTAATACGTCGACGTGCCGTCGCGCGTCAGGGTGCGCTTGACGGCGATTTCGGCATATTGGCTCCATTGGCCTGACGCCTTGCCGTCAGCGTTGTCAAATACCAGTTCGACGGACGAGCGGCCGGCCGGCTTGCGCGTGTTCGTGCCATTGAAAATGACGTCCTGCATCGACTCGCCACGCAACTCGGAAGCCTTGGACTCGCCCAGGACCCAGCGCACCGCATCGATGATGTTGGATTTGCCGCACCCGTTCGGCCCCACCACGCCAACCAGCTGGCCTGGCACCTGGAAATTCGTGGGGTCGACGAAAGATTTGAATCCCGATAATTTAATCGAAGTTAGACGCACGTTATCAACTCTTAGCGCAAGCTGGCAAAAAAATGAACGAACAGCTGAAGGCCTTGATCAGCCTTGGGCAGCTTCGCAAAAGGCTCTTATCATAACACCTCGCATAGTGTATTTATCATTTTGCCGAGGCAATTGCCAATCGGAAAATCGTTGCTCGCTGTATAATATATCTTGATTTTCCCTTCTCACCCCATCTGACTCAGAGCTGTCGTGACTCCCCACCTTGCCAAGCTGCACCCCTACCCGTTCGAGAAATTGCGCCAACTGTTTTTGGGGGTGACGCCAAATCCAGCCTTTTCGCCGATCAGTCTCGGCATCGGCGAGCCCAAGCATCCGACGCCGCCCTTCATCCGGCAGGCACTGAGCGACCATTTGAGCGGCCTGGCCAGTTACCCGAGCACGCTCGGCAGCGAAGAATTGCGCACGGCCATCGCGCGATGGCTGGAACGGCGCTATGCACTGCCTGCCATCAATCCCGCCACCCAGATTTTGCCCGTCAGTGGCTCGCGCGAGGCGCTGTTTTCCTTCGCCCAGACCGTCGTTGCACCGGCCGTGCCGGGCCAGCCATCGGCTTTGGTCATGAGCCCGAATCCGTTCTACCAGATCTACGAAGGTGCCGCCTACCTCGCAGGCGCCGAGCCCTATTTCGTCAACTCGGACCCGGCGCGCAATTACGCGCCGAATTACGGCACCGTGCCTGACGACGTGTGGCCGCGCGTGCAATTGCTTTACCTGTGTTCGCCGGGCAACCCGACTGGCGCCGTCCTTACGCTGGCTGACTGGGAAGAGATTTTCGCCTTGTCGGATCGCTACGGCTTTGTCATTGCCGCCGACGAGTGCTATTCGGAGATCTACTTCCAGGCCGATGCGCCGCTTGGCGCGCTGGAAGCGGCCCACAAGCTTGGCCGCGCCGATTTCCGCCGCCTGATAGTGTTTTCCAGCCTGTCCAAACGCTCCAACGTGCCCGGAATGCGCTCCGGGTTCGTGGCCGGAGATGCGGCCCTGATCAAGAACTTTTTGCTGTACCGGACCTACCACGGCAGCGCCATGAGCCCGCCCGTGCAGGCAGCATCGGCGGCCGCCTGGGGCGACGAACAGCACGTGCAGGAAAATCGCGCCAAATATGCCGAGAAATTCCGTCAGGTGACGCCCTTGATGCAGCAGGTTTTCGATGTCACGCTGCCGGATGCGGGCTTTTACCTGTGGGCAGGCATCCCGCAACGCTGCGCAATCTCCGACACGGAATATGCCAAACGCCTGTATGCCGAATATAATGTGACTGTGCTGCCGGGCAGCTACCTGGCGCGCGACGCCCATGGCGACAACCCCGGGCGCAACCGACTGCGCATGGCGCTGGTCGCCGAACTGGATGAATGCCTTGAAGCAACCCGCCGCATCGTCGAATTCGGTCGCAAGTTATAAGCTGAATTGCTGATGCAGGAAAAGCGCCGGCACGGCTCGCGCAGGCTGAAAACTACGAATATCGAACACGAATACTGGTTTCTTTCCCATTTAATTTCTTTAAGATCGCCAAGATGACCCAAGGACTGCAACAAATCATTGAACAAGCGTGGGATAACCGTGCCGAATTCTCACCCAAGTCCGCGCCTGCCGACGTGCGCGTAGCCGTGGCCCACGTGCTGGAGCAGCTCGACAAGGGCAGCCTGCGCGTGGCGCAAAAAGACAGCGGCGCATGGGTCGTCAATCAATGGGTCAAGAAGGCCGTATTACTGTCCTTCCGGCTGGAAGACAATGTCGTCATGGCAGCCGGTGCCGCCGGACCGGATGGCGCGAATTCCATGCAGTTCTATGACAAGGTGCCGACCAAATTCGCTTCCTACACGGCAGAAGACTTCGCCGCCGGCGGATTCCGCGTGGTGCCGCCCGCCGTGGCGCGGCGCGGCAGCTTTATCGGCAAGAATGTCGTGATGATGCCGTCCTTCGTCAATATCGGCGCCTATGTGGATGAAGGCACGATGGTCGACGCCTGGGCCACGGTCGGCTCTTGCGCCCAGATCGGCAAGAACGTGCATTTGTCCGGCGGCGTCGGCATCGGCGGCGTGCTGGAGCCGATGCAGGCCAATCCGACCATCATTGAAGACAATTGCTTCATCGGTGCGCGCTCCGAAATCGTCGAAGGCGTGATCGTCGAGGAAAACTCCGTGATTTCGATGGGCGTTTATATCGGGCAATCGACCAAGATCTATGACCGTGCGACCGGCGAAGTGAGTTACGGCCGGATTCCGGCCGGATCAGTCGTGGTATCGGGCAACCTGCCGTCGCCAGACGGCAAATACAGCCTGTATTGCGCTGTGATCGTCAAGAAGGTCGATGCCAAGACCCGGGCCAAGACAGGCATCAATGAATTGCTGCGCGACTGAGTAACGGCCTGACGTCTCGGCCAACCGGTCGGGCGCTTGTCGAACTTTTAAGGGGAACACCATGGCGATGGATCGATTGTTTGCACTGATGAAGGAAAAGGACGCGTCCGACATTTTCATGGCGGTCAATTCCCCCATACAGATCAAGATCTCGGGGCAGATGGTGCCGGTCAACCAGCAAAAGATGGATAACAACACCATCATGAGTTTGCTGGCCGAGGTGGTGCCGTCCGACAAACTGGCCGATCTCGATCGCGACAACGAACTCAACATGGGGATACCGGTGGCGGGTATCGGCAGCTTCCGTCTTTCGGCTTTCCGCCAGCGCGGCAGCGTCTCTGCAGTGCTGCGTTACATTCCCTACCAGATACCGCCGCTTGACACGCTGCATGTGCCTGAGATACTGGGTGAATTGATCCTGGAAAAGCGCGGCTTGCTGCTGGTGGTCGGCGCCACCGGATCGGGCAAGTCAACCACCATCGCGGCAATGCTCGACCATCGCAATGAAATCAAGGCCGGGCACATCCTGACCATCGAAGATCCGATCGAATTCCTGTTCCGCAACAAGAAATCCATCGTCAACCAGCGCGAAGTCGGCACCGACGCGCGCAGCCTGGAAATCGCACTGAAGAATGCGCTGCGCCAGGCGCCCGACTGCATCCTGATCGGTGAAATCCGCGACAAAGACACCATGTCGGCCGCACTGGCCTATGCGCAATCGGGCCACCTTGTGGTTGCCACCCTGCACGCCAACAACAGTTATCAGGCGCTCACGCGTATCATCAATTTCTTCCCGATCGAAACACGCCAGTCGCTACTGCCCGACATCGCCGGTTCGCTCAAAGCCATCATTTCGCAGCGCCTGATTCCGTCGATCGATGGCGGACGCCGGCCTGCGGTCGAAGTGATGCTCAATACGCGCCACGTGTCGGAATTGATCGAGCAAGGCGAAATCGGCCAGATCAAGGAAGGCATCGAAAAGAGCATGTCGCCGGGTTCGCAAACGTTCGAACAAGCGCTGCTGCATTTGATCCGCGAAGGCGTGTGCACGCAGGAAGACGCGCTGGCCTATGCCGATTCGGCATCGAACCTGTACTGGCTGATCAACAATTCCAAGGATGGCAAGGCCCCGGAACCGGAGCCGGAACCACCGAAGGAAGAAGTTGCCACCTTCACCGAATTCACCCTGAACATCTAGAAAGCGCATCACGCGGCAATGGCAATTACCCTGTACGGCATACCCAACTGCGATACGGTCAAGAAGGCCCGTAGTTGGCTGGAGGCGCATGATTGCGCCCATCACTTCCACGACTTCAAGAAAGCCGGCCTCGAACGCAAGGTGATCGAAGGCTGGCTCAAGCACGTCGATTGGGAAATCCTGGTCAATCGCAAGGGAACAACCTGGCGCGGCCTGCCCGACGAACGCAAGGCTGCCATCATCGATGCCGCATCGGCAACGGCCCTGATGCTGGAAACACCCAGCGTCATCAAACGCCCGGTGCTGGTGACGGCATCCGGCGTCCATGTCGGTTTTTCTCCCGATGCGTACAACGAGATTGATCTTAAATGAGTAAAACCTTAGCCCTGACTGAAAAACTCATCGCCCTGTCTTCAGTCACGCCGAACGACAACGGCTGCCAGCAACATCTGATCGATCTGCTTGCGCCGCTCGGTTTTTCCTGCGAAGCGATCGAATCCGGCGGCGTGACCAATTTGTGGGCGCGGCGCGGCAGCGCGCAACCGCTGGTCGTGTTTGCCGGCCACACCGATGTGGTGCCGACCGGGCCGCTCGAACAATGGCAATCGCACCCGTTCGAGCCGACGCATCGCGACGGCAAGCTGTACGGGCGCGGCGCAGCCGACATGAAGACCTCGATCGCCGCCATGGTCGTGGCGGTCGAGGAATTTACCGCTGCGCATCCGCAGCACCGGGGTTCGATCGGTTTTCTGATTACCAGCGACGAAGAAGGCCCGGCCACCGACGGCACAGTCGTCGTTTGCCGTCACTTGCAGGAGCGCGGCGAAAAACTCGATTACTGCATCGTCGGCGAACCGACTTCGGCGCACGAACTCGGCGACATGATGAAAAACGGCCGGCGCGGCAGCATGTCGGGCAGATTGATTGTCAAGGGTATCCAGGGCCATATCGCCTATCCGCAATTGGCGCGCAATCCTGTGCACAGCTTTGCGCCGGCGCTGGCCGAACTGGTCACGGAACATTGGGACGAAGGCAATGAATACTATTTGCCGACCTCCTGGCAGATTTCCAATCTGCACGCCGGAACCGGTGCATCGAACGTCATTCCCGGCGAGCTGGCGGTGGATTTCAATTTCCGTTTCTCGACGGCGAGCACGGTAGAGGATTTGCAAGATCGCGTGCACGCGATCCTGAACAGGCACGGACTCGACTACCAATTGACGTGGACCATCAGCGGCTACCCGTTCCTCACGCCGCGCGGCGAATTGAGCGACGCGCTGTCGAACGCCATCAAGGATGAAACGGGGCTCGACGCCGAGCTGTCGACCACCGGCGGCACTTCGGACGGCCGGTTCATCGCGCGCATCTGCCCACAAGTGATTGAATTCGGACCGCCCAATGGCAGCATCCACAAGATCGACGAACACATCGAATTGCGTTTCATCGACCCACTCAAGAACATCTATCGCCGTACCCTGGAAAACCTGCTCACCTAATCGGCAGTAGTTCCATTCACTTAACTGGTCGCCCTCATGCCGCACACCACTCTCACCACACTGCGCGACTTTCTGCGCTATGCCGTCAGCCGCTTCAATGCGGCAAAGCTGTTCTTCGGCCACGGCAGCAGCAATGCCTTCGATGAAGCCGCCTACCTGATGCTGCATACGCTGCACCTGCCGCTCGATCAGCTTGAGCCGTTCCTCGATGCGCGCCTGCTCGACTACGAAATCGACGCCCTGCTGAAAGTCATAGAACAACGCGCTGCTGAACGCATTCCGGCCGCCTACATCACCCACGAAGCCTGGCTCGGCAGCTACCGTTTTTATGTCGATGAGCGCGTGATCGTGCCGCGTTCATTCATCGCCGAACTGATCCCCGAGCATTTCTCGCCGTGGATCAGCGACCCCGAGGCGGTGATCAACATCCTCGACCTGTGCACCGGCTCGGCCTGCCTGCCGATTCTGCTGGCCGACGCCTTCCCGTCCGCCCTGATCGATGCAGTCGACATCTCGCCCGACGCGCTCGCCGTGGCGCGGCAGAATGTCGACGACTACGCGCTGCAAGAGCGCATCACGCTGATCGAATCCGACCTGTATGCCGCCGTGCCGCAACGGCGCTACGACATCATCGTCAGCAATCCGCCGTATGTTAATAGCTTGTCGATGAGCCAGTTGCCCGAGGAATACAAGCGCGAGCCGCAATTGGCCCTGACCGGCGGCGAAGACGGCATGGACCTGGTGCGCCAGATCGTGGCCGGCGCGGCAGAGCACCTGACTGACAACGGCATCCTGCTGGTTGAAGTCGGCAATGAGCGCGCCTATGCCGAAGCAGCCTTCCCCGAGCTGGAGCTGACCTGGGTCACGACCAGCGCTGGCGATGACATGCTCTTCCTGGTCACGGCCGAGCAGTTGCGCCGTGCCGGGTTCGGCGCCTAGCGCGACGCTAGGTACTGTCGGTTGCCCAGAGCAAAGCAACCCAGGCACGTCGTGCCTGGGTTGCAGCCTATTTATTTGAACATCCACGCAGCAAAGCGTAAAAGAACACCATGATCCGTTTTCAGCAAGTCAGCCTCATGCGGGGCATCAAGCCGCTGTTAGAGAACGTCGACGTGACGCTCAACCCCGGTGACAAGATCGGATTGATCGGCGCCAACGGCGCAGGCAAGTCGAGCCTGTTCGGCCTGTTGCGCGGCGAATTGCATGCCGACCTCGGCAGTATCGATTTTCCCGCCAAATGGCGCATGGCCTACGTGGCCCAGGAAACCCCGGCGCTCGATCGCCCGGCGCTGGAATATGCCATCGACGGCGACGTTACGCTGCGCCGCCTGGAAGACGAACTCGCCTTTCTCGAAAGCGAACCGGAAAGCAGCGCCAACGGCATCCTGATCGGCGAACTGTATAGTGCGCTATCCGATGCCGACGCTTATACCGTGCGCTCGCGCGGCGAGCAATTGCTGACCGGCCTGGGCTTCACGATGGACCAGATGCAGCAGCCGGTGGCGAGTTTTTCCGGTGGCTGGCGCATGCGCTTGAACCTGGCACAAGCCCTGATGTGCCCATCCGACTTGTTGCTGCTCGATGAACCGACCAACCATCTGGATCTCGACGCCATCATCTGGCTCGAAGATTGGTTGAAGCGCTATGCCGGCACGCTGATCGTGATCTCGCATGACCGCGATTTCCTCGACGGTGTGGTCAATGTCATCGTACACATCGATGAGCGCAAGCTGAAACGTTATTCCGGCAATTATTCGGCCTTCGAACGCCAGCGCGCTGCACAAATGATCCTGGCGCAAGGCGCGATGGAAAAGCAGGCGCGCCAACGCGCGCATCTGGAGTCGTTCATCAACCGCTTCAAGGCCCAGGCCAGCAAGGCGCGCCAGGCGCAGAGCCGCATGAAGGCGCTGTCCAGGATGGAGGAGTTGGCGCCGCTGCGCGCTGCGGCGGAATTCTCGTTCGAATTCCGCGAGCCGGCCAACGCGCCCAATCCATTGCTGGTGATGGAAGACGTCAACGCCGGTTACCGCATTGGCGACGGTCACGAGGAGCCGGTGGTCGAGAAAGTCATCGTCTCCGGCATCAATTTTTCGCTGCAGATCGGCCAGCGCATCGGTCTCCTGGGCGTCAACGGCGCGGGCAAATCGACGCTGATCAAGACCATCGCCGGTGAACTGGCGCCGCTGGCCGGCGACTCGCAATTCGGCAAGGGTTTGGCGATTGGTTATTTTGCGCAGCACCAGGTCGAAATGTTGCGCCATGAAGAATCGCCGCTGTGGCATCTCGCGCACATCGCGCCGACCGTGCGCGAGCAGGAATTGCGCAACTTCCTCGGCAGCTTCAACTTCAACGGCGCCATGGTCACCAGCAAGATCGCGCCGTTTTCCGGCGGCGAAAAGGCGCGCCTCGCGCTGGCCCTGATCGTATGGCAACGCCCCAACCTGCTGCTGCTCGATGAACCCACCAACCATCTGGACCTGGAAACGCGTGAGGCGCTGACCGATGCGCTGGCGCAATTCGAAGGCACGCTGGTAGTTGTGTCGCATGATCGCCACCTGCTGCGCGCCACGACCGACAACTTCATCATCGTCGCCGACGGCAAACTACAACCGTTCGACGGCGACCTCGACGATTACCGCGACTGGCTGTTCAAGACCAAGCTCGACGCCAAGAACGGAACCGCTGCCGGTGCCGCGGCATTGCCACCGGTTAGCGCCAAGGCCGCTAACGGCAGCGTCGCCCCGGCCGCTGCAGCGCCAGCCGGCGACAAGCGCGAGCAAAAGCGTCTCGATGCCGAAGAGCGCCAGAAACTCGCCACACGCAGGAAGCCGATCGAAGCGAAAATCAAGAAACTCGAAGAGCAGATCGCCAAGCGTAATGCGCAAAAAGCCACAGTCGATGCGCGCCTGGCCGATCCCGAGATGTATGATCAAGCCAAGAAGAAGGAATTGAAAACCCTGCTGACAGACCAGGCCTTCTACGCCAAGGAACTGGAACAACTGGAAGGTGAATGGCTGGAACAACAAGAGGCCCTGGAGCAAGTTGCCCTCTAGTAAAAACTGGCATTGACAGACACCGGCATGGGCTGCGCATACTCAACCTGATCCGGTTACTACCCAGGTCGGCTGCCTGCGGCACCTGACCCATGGGTACGCAAGTGATCAAGATCGACGAGCACGAGTTTGGTGGCTAGATTGGCAACCAGGTGAGCGGCATCGACCCGACTCGTAACGAAGTGTCATCGTTTTCCTTGCCTGACTGACAAGAAATTATCGAGGGCCATTGCCAGCACAGCGTGTTTTGTGCTTGTCGATTGACGGCGTGTCACAATTCGTCATAAACTTGCCAAGCATTATGTTTCCAAGTTTCAACGAAGGTGATCTACTGCAAGTTACTGACGCAACAAATATCAAAAAGTAACGAAGTTATAGCGACGACCATACCAATTTAGTTGTGTGCCGATAAATCTATCGATACACTTGGGTTCAAATGACCAACGTGCTGAGAGAAATCCGTGACGTTCGACAGGTTCCAGGTGAACTACGCCGCCGGTGGTTCACGTCTGAAACCATGGATTTGATCGTCTGGATCGACGACACGGATGAGCCGGCGCAACTGCAGCTCTGTTATGACAAGGGTCGCCGCCGGGCCGAGCGGGCCTTCACCTGGAAGCCGGGCAACGGCTTTACACACACTGCCGTCGACGACGGCGATTTCGGCAACGGCCGCTACAAGGCAACACCTATCCTGGTGGTCGACGGTGCATTCAACACAGAGCGCGTCGTCAATCTGTTTCGCAATCACAGCATCAACCTGCCCGACGATATCGTCGAATTTGTCGCAGGCAAGATTTGCGAGTATCAGGCCGAGCCGATGCTGGCTCACTTGCCTTCTCTGACCGCCAATTCGAGCATCATGCATTACCAGAACGGCGCGCTCTGACTTTTCCGCCATATTTCTTGCCATAGCGGGCGAAACGGCATCCCTTGCAAATCAGTTTAAGCATCATTGGTTGCGGCAAACTCGGGCGTACCCTGGGTCGGCTGTGGCAACGCGCGGGCAATCCCCATTTGCATGACATTCTCAACCGCTCGCTTGCCGCGGCGAATGAAGCGGTCGCGTTCATCGGCGCCGGACATGCCGCCACCGATTTCGCCGCGCTGCGGCCTAGCACTGCATTCCTCATCGGCACACCGGACGACGCCATCGAAGCGACATGCGAAGCGCTGGCCGCGACCGGCCTGCTCGACGCATCCTGCGTGGTCTTCCATTGCAGCGGCGCCCTGGATTCGCGCATATTGCAATCCGCCGACCTATGTGGTTCGGCCATCGCGAGCCTCCATCCGATTCGCAGTTTTGCCCGGCCTGAACAGGTGGCGGAAGAGTTCGCGGGAACCTATTGCGGCGTCGAGGGTGATGCGCGTGCATTGGCGCTGTTGAAGCCCTTGTTCGAATCGATCGGCGCCAAGACGGTCGCGATCGACGGCGCGAAAAAAATCCTGTATCACGGCGCTGCCGTGATGGCATCGAACTACCTCGTCACCCTGATGGATATCGCGCGCAACACCTACCTGGAAGCCGGCGTCGCACCCGACGCGGTGCTGTCCATGATGGCGCCGCTGGTACGCGAGACCCTGGAAAACGTATTGCAGATCGGACCCGAAGCCGCGCTGACCGGGCCTGTTGCCCGCGGCGACATGGCGACGGTCGCGCGGCAACAGGCGGCGCTTGCTCAATGGCGCCGGGACTACGGCACGTTGTACCGCGACCTGGCCGCCCTGACGCAGGAATTGGCCGCGCGCAAGCATCAACAAAAATGACTTCTCCCCAATTGTTTTCCTGACGCAGGTCGATTAAACTCGTTCACGAAGCCAATCGCTTCAACGTCGCTCGGACGGATCCGGGCGCTTACGTGGAATGACAACATGACGGACTCCCGCACGCCGCGCAGCTTTGCGCGTATCAATCGCCTTCCCCCTTACGTTTTCAATATCACCGCCGAACTGAAGCTCGCTGCGCGCCGGCGCGGCGAAGACATCATCGACATGTCGATGGGCAATCCCGACGGCGCCACGCCGGCCCATATCGTCGACAAGCTGACGGAGGTGGCCAGGCGGCCCGACACCCATGGCTATTCCGCATCCAAGGGCATTCCGCGCCTGCGCCGCGCCATTGCGCACTGGTATAAGACACGCTACGACGTGGACTTGAATCCCGACACCGAAGCGATTGTCACGATCGGTTCGAAGGAAGGCCTGGCGCACCTGATGCTGGCGACGCTGGACCGTGGCGACACCGTGCTGGTGCCGAACCCGAGCTATCCGATTCATATTTACGGTGCGGTCATCGCCGGCGCCGATATCCGCTCGATCCGCATGAGCCCCGGCGTGGATTTCTTTGCCGAGCTGGAGCGTGCCATCCGCGAAAGCTATCCGAAACCGAAGATGATGATCTTCGGCTTTCCCTCCAACCCGACCGCCCAGTGTGTCGAACTTGATTTCTTCGAACGCGTGGTGAAGCTCGCACGCGAGCACAATATCCTGGTCGTGCACGACCTGGCCTACGCCGATATCGTGTTCGATGGCTGGAAAGCGCCATCGATCATGCAGGTTCCCGGCGCGCGCGAGGTCGCGGTGGAGTTTTTCACGCTGTCCAAGAGCTACAACATGGCCGGCTGGCGCATCGGCTTCATGGTGGGCAACAGCGAACTGGTCGCGGCACTGGCGCGCATCAAGAGCTATCACGACTACGGCAGCTTCACGCCGGTGCAGGTCGCCGCCATCGCCGCGCTCGAAGGCGACCAGACCTGCGTGCATGAAATCTGCGCCAAATACCAAAGCCGCCGCGATGTGCTGGCCAAGGGTTTGCATGAAGCCGGCTGGATGGTCGACGTGCCGAAAGCATCAATGTATATCTGGGCGCAGATTCCACCGGCGTGGCGCCACCTCGGTTCGCTGGAATTTTCCAAGCTACTCTTGGAAAAGGCCAAGGTCTGCGTATCGCCCGGCATTGGCTTCGGCGAATACGGCGATGATTACGTGCGCTTCGCCTTGATCGAAAACGAGGCGCGCATACGCCAGGCGCTACGCGGCATCAAGGCCATGCTGCGGGCGGAGCAGTAGCCCGACGATTCAATTGAGAAACCGTTCAACGCCATGAAGACGACGCCAGAACAATTGCTGTGCCTTGGCCTGGCGCTATTCGGCGCAATGGGTCGGGTGTCGGCAGCACCGCCGGAAGAACTCAAGAACTGGTTCGACGATCCTTTTTTCCAGGTGCGCAGCGGTCTACCGGCCTGTCCATTGCCGCTCGGGCCGCTGATGAGCGAGGCACAACGGCGCGCCGAATCACATTACCGGGTCGAACGCGGCACCAGTTGCTGGCTGGAGGGCAAATGCGCGCAACCGAACGCGTATTGGTATGACGCGCCACTGGGCCAGGCAATCGAGCAAAAGTTTGCCGCCACCGCAGAATTCGGCGACACCAGCCTGTGGATTACCGTGCAACGCCGCTTCGTCATCGTGCAGGGCTGCATTTCCCGGGCGGAACAGGCGCAGCAGATCGAGACATTGCTCCAGGCAACGCCCGACATAGATCGTGTGATAGTCGAACTGATGGGACCGGGCGACGCAAAACCGCCTTATCGGCTGGCACCCGCCAAGTAATTCAGCACAAGGATCGCGCTGAATGAAACCTGGCCGGCGCTACTTGGCGGGGGGCACGTAGATCGAGCGCCCCGCTTCGTTGATCTGGCGCCGCAACTTTTGCCGGTCCTCCGCGCTCATGCGCGCTCCCGCGCGTGGAAATTGGGATTGGGCCTGATTTTGGCCGGGATTGAAATTACCGCCCTGCCCCTGCATGTTCTGTGGCGGCGCAACATTCGGATTTGGTCCGGGACGACCGGCTTCGTTTTGCAGTTGCCGCTCGTCTTCCCGCGCAGGCTTTGGCTCGCGCGCAGCCGCTCTCTCATGCGCCGCTGGACGTTCCGCGCGCATGCGGCCCGGCCCGGCGATGGCATTACCTGCCACTGCAAGCGAGAGCAGAATCAGACTGGCGTGTACAATCCCCTTGTTCATTGCGAAAAATGTCTCCATGGATCTGCAACGTGCAGATAAACAACCTCACATTCAGAGTGTAAGCGGCTTTCTGGGAAGCCTTAATCCGAATTGGGTAAAGTTTGTAACAGTTTGTAATGACTATGAGAACGACCTTTATCTTGCTCCCGATCTGAAGTTACCATAGCACCATGAATATGACAAATATCAGCTCGGAATCACTTCCGACGGCCAATGCGCCACAGGCAAAAATTCTTGTTGTCGATGACGATTTGCGACTGCGCGATCTGCTACGTCGCTATCTGGCTGAGCAAGGCTTCAATGTCGTGACCGCCGAGAATGCGCAAGCCATGAACAAGCTATGGCTACGCGAACGCTACGATCTGCTGGTTTTGGACCTGATGCTGCCGGGTGAAGACGGGCTTTCCATCTGCCGCCGCCTGCGTGGCGCCGGCGACAAGACGCCGATCATCATGCTGACCGCCAAGGGCGAAGACGTCGACCGCATCGTGGGGCTGGAAATGGGCGCCGACGACTATTTGCCGAA
>FSYV01000218.1_pt1 | contig 28571 bp, 23 predicted proteins | sample 1638641 | NCBI WGS metagenome assembly FSYV01 (sample SAMEA3914813, study PRJEB12502) | metagenome | biome: forest; material: soil | place: Canada | collected 2011-07-07 | depth 0.3 m
AGCAAGGAATTCACCTGGGATTACCCGAACCGGATTGCGCCCGGGCTGGACAGCACGATCGCCGCCGCCAACCAATACGGCTTTTTTGCCGGCCAAAACGCCGCCCTGGCTGCGTTGACGCAGAATTTCCTGATCGATGCATCCGCACCGGGCTCTCACATGAACCTCGGCAAGAGCTGGAACGACGCCAGCCCGCGCGTGGTGCTCGACTATCACTTCACGCCTGACATCATGGGTTATGCGTCGATCACCAAGGGCTATCAATCGGGCGGGTTCAATTCGGTGTTCATGGGCCAGCAGTTCCAGCCGGAAGATGTGTGGAATTACGAGGCAGGAATCAAGAGCTATTTCAAGGAAATCAAGCTGATGGTCAATGCCTCGCTATTCCACTACAAGTTCACCAACCTGCAGTCATTGACCCTGGTGCAGCCACAAGGCAATCCGCTGCCGGCCTATGAAGTGACCAACGCCGACCAGAATGCCACCGGCCTGGACCTGGACACGCGCTGGCGGGCCACGCGCAACCTGCAGCTGTATGCGAACGCTGAATACATCAACCAGAAATACGGCAGCTATACCGTGCCGGATGGACCGGACCTGACCGGCCAAGCCGTGGGCACGCCGCTTTGGAGCGGCGCGGCCGGCGTCGATTACACTTGGCGCGATGTGATGGATGGATCGGTCAACCTGGCCCTGCAGCACGCCTACACCGGCGCCACGCGGTGCAATGCCGATTCGGGGGCGCAAATGACTTGCCTGTCGACACCGGCGTTGACCATCGGCAAGGCGCAAAACCGCAGCGACCTGCATCTGGGCTGGCGCCGGGAAGACGGCCGGTTGGCTGTCGCGGCGTATGTCAACAACATGTTCAACCAACGTTATGTGGTCGATGGCAATCCGGTATCTGCCGTGCTGGGAACGCCGTTTGCCTATGTGACTGCGCCGCGCATGATGGGCGTGGAGCTGAAATATGGCTTGTAGTCGGACTCTCTTTTACCCACATCGCGCTGACAGGTAACGCATGGCAAAAACCGTACTGGTGACCGGTGGCAGCGGCTTTGTCGCCAGCCACTTGATCAAGCAGCTGTTGGAGCAGGGCGACGATATTGTCCATGCGACAGTGCGCAACCTTGCCAACCCATCCAAGGTCGGCCCGCTGACGGCAATGCAGCAGCGCTACCCGGATCGCCTGCGCTTGTTCGAAGCCGATCTCTTGCGGGACGGCTCGTTCGACCGGGCGACGGCTGGCTGCAGCATCGTCTATCACGTGGCGTCGCCATTCATGCTGCCGGAGAAAATCACGGATGGACAACGGCAGATGCTGGAACCGGCACTGTCGGGCACACGCAATGTGTTAGGCAGCGTCGAGCGCACGACCTCGGTGCAAAGGGTCGTGCTGACGTCGACAGTCGGCGCCATCTTCGGCGATTACATCGACGTGCTGGACATGGCCGACAACACCCTGTCGGAGCAATATTTCAATACCAGCAGCGACATCGAAAACAATCCCTATCACTACGCGAAAACCAGGGCGGAGCGCGAAGCCTGGATCATCTGCGGTGCGCAGGCTCGCTGGAGCATGGTCACAATCAATCCCGGATTGATATTGGGACCGTCGATCACCCCGGCATCCGAGTCGGGCAGCCTGTTCCTGCTCGACGAAATGATGAAGGGATACTTCTTCTATGGCATGCCGAACCTGAGCTTCACCACCGTCGACGTGCGCGACGTGGCGCTGGCGCATATACGGGCGGCGGAAAGTGCGCAGGCGAACGGCAGGTACATCCTTGCGGAAAAGCAGATGATCTCTTTCCTCGATATCGCACGCATCATCCGTAGCGTGCACAAGAGGCCGTTCCTGCTGGGCAATCGCCAGGTGCCGGATTGGGTGGTCAGGCTCATCGGGCCGTGGTTCGGCCTGACGCAGGACTACATTCGCAAGCACCTGGGCATCCGCTTTGCCGTGGACAATCGGCGCAGCGTCGACGAGCTTGGCATCGTCTATCGGCCGATCCGGGAAACCTTGATTGATCATTACCGTAGCTGGGAACGGCAGCGCGCCTGAACTTGATCGAGAATTTTCGCGTCCGGCCGCCTGATAGTTCGGCCCAAAATATAGTTGCATAGCGAATCAATTGCTGCTATAGTGGAGTCATGTTCGATCACTGTCTTTATTTCAATACCACGGCGTTGGCGCGTGTTCTGGATCGCGCGTGGACCAGGGCGTTCAAGCCGTTCGGCCTTACGCCGGCGCAGGCATTCATGCTGCGTGCGGTATTGGACCAGCCAGGCATGCTGCAAAGCGAGCTGGCTGGTGCGCTGGTGATCTCGCGCGCCACGGCCTCGCGCACCCTGGACGGCTTGCAGAAGCTGGCACTGGTGTTGCGCGTAGCGACCGACCGCGATGGCCGCGAATCGGCAATCCAGCCCACTGACGCCGCGCGGGAAATCAAGGAGCGCCTGAATGCGGCCAGTGCGGACGTGACGCGCCGCTTGAAAAAGGAATTGGGCAGCGTGCGTTTCGATGACACGGTGCGTAATGTAAGGGATGCGCGAACCGTCATCGAATGATACGGTTTGAGCTGGTTTGTTTTTTTGAGTATATAGTTGCATAGCTAATTAATTGGAGAGTCATCATGCCTATCCTGAACGTGAAAGTCACTGCAAAAAAATCACCGCAACTGGTCAGGCAAATCGCCGCCATGCTGCTCGACAATACCGAGCGGATCCTGAAGAAGAAGCGCGCCGTCACGGCAATCGCGATCGACTTCATCGATCATGACAGCTGGATCATCGGCGGCATGCCGTTGTCGGAACAGGGCAAGAACAGCTTTTACTTCGACATCAAGATCACCGACGAAACCAACACCAAGGATGAGAAGGCCCTGTATATCAGGGAAGTGTTTGCCGGTTTCGAGCAAATCCTCGGTGCTTTGCACGAGGAGAGCTATATCTATGTACAGGATGTGCGCGCCGCATCGTATGGTTACGGCGGCCTGACCCAGGAATATCGTTACCACAATTAGATTGCCGACCATCATGCTCCGCACGGTGCGTCGGGGCCGAGAACCACGAAAACCGATGAGAAAGTGGGCAATGGCGGGTCGAATCGGGTCGATTTTGCAATTCATCACCGGAAATCTGCGGCCCATCGCAAGGGGGTGGAGATGGCGTGGGGATTATCGTACACTTGCTGCTGCAGTTGAGTGCGGCAGTGTACGTCATTCTGCCGGCAGTACCATGTTGCACGGTGAGGGTGCGGAATCACTCTTGGCCGGGCAACGTGCCGGACTGCGACCCGCAAAACGAGGGTAATGGGAGGGCAGCACAAAGAGCGCGGTCAGATATGAACATGCGTTCTTACTGCCCGAAAACGATAATCACATCGGAGTCGAACAATGTCACTTGTCACCGCAAGTCTTAAAGGACTGGGCGTGGCGTCACTGATGGCCGTGGGAGTGTATCTCCACGCCGCCGTCGGGGATGCACCCAAGCCTGCCGCACCGAGCAGCGCAGCAACCGCAGCCAATCCGCCCGCCACTTTGGTCAAACCCAGCCTCGACGGCATCGCACTGGCGGATGCGCATGCCCACGCCGTGGCGCAGCCTAGCGCGGCGAATGCCTGGGGCGGTCCGCGTACCGGCAACGAGGCCACCCTGGCCGACCGCGTGGTCAATTACGACATTGCGGCGACGCTCGACCCGGTCAAGCACACCGTCGACGGCCAGGAAAAGCTGACCTGGCGCAATCGCAGTGACCACGAAGTGCGTTCCGTCTACCTGCACCTGTATTTGAATGCCTTTGAAGGTTCCTACACCACGTTCTTTCAGGAAAAGCTCAACAACGGGTTCACCTTTCGCAGCGACGTCTCGATCAAGGACGGCGAATGGGGCCACATTGAGTTGGGCAAGGTGACCCAGGGCGGCACCGACGTGCCATGGCTGTTCGTGCACCCTGACCATGGCCCGGACACCGACCACACCGTGGTCCGCTTCGATTTGCCGACGGCGGTGGCGCCCGGTGCTTCGACCACGCTCGATATCGCATTCCACGACCAGTTGCCGCGCGTGGTGGCGCGCACCGGTTACTTCGGCACGTTCCACCTGGTCGGCCAATGGTTTCCCAAGATCGGCGTGCTGGAACTGCCCGGCGAACGCGGCGCGACCGAGCCGCGCTGGAATGTACATGAATTCCACGCCTTCAGCGAGTTCTATGCCGACTACGGCAACTTTGACGTGAAGATGACGGTGCCGAAGGATTACACGGTCGGCGCAACCGGCGAACAGCAGGGCACGCCGGTCGAGGTGGACGGCAAGACCACCTATCGTTACGTGCAGGGCGACGTGCATGACTTTGCCTGGACGGCGGACAACCGTACGGCCAAACCGCTGGAAGGCACCTACACCGGCGAGGGCAGCCCGCTGGTCAAGCTGCGCGTGTTGTTCCCGCCTGAATATGAAGCGAGCGCCGCGCCGTCGCTGAAGGCGACCATCGATGCGCTCGGTTACTTTTCCAAGACGCTCGGGCCTTATCCGTACAAGACTGTCACCGTGGTCATCCCGCCTTACAACGCCGAGGAAGCCGGCGGCATGGAGTACCCGACCTTCTTTACGGCGGACGGCTATGCCAAGGTTGAATCCAACACGCTTGACCAGTTCATGGTCGACTTCGTCAACATCCACGAATTCGGTCACGGCTACTTCTACGGCATCCTCGGTTCGAACGAATTCGAAGAGCCGATGTTGGACGAGGGCATGAACGACTACTGGGATCACCACATGCTGCGTGCCAGCAATTACCAGATCAATCTTGCCACGCCATTCATGCATCACATCGGCGTTGATGTAATGGCGCAGCCGTTCGAAATCGAGAGATTCGCCGCACAAAATCCGGCACCTGCTGATGAAACCGGCGCCAATTCCTGGGACCGCCTGTCGTTCAACAGCTACGGCAGCGTCTACACCCGCACCGCCACCCTGATGCGCGACCTGGAAGAACAGATCGGCCGTCCGGTGATGGAAAAAGCCATGAAGCAATATTATGCACAATGGAAATACCGCCATCCCGGCATTGGCGATCTGCAGGCGACCATCGCCGAAGTGTCGGGCAAGCCTGACATCGTTGCCAGGGCCTTTGCGCAACAAGTCTATGCGGTGCAGAAGATGGATGACAAGATCAAGACCTTTACCAGCGAAGAGGAGCTGCCGCTGACGGGCACCGCGCAAGCCAAGGGCAAGTGGATCGAGTTGACCGAAGAAGACGCCAAGAAACAAGTTGATGCAAAACACGAGGCATGGGATAAGCAGCATCCCGATGCCAAGGAAGGCACCGGCCCTTACCCGTTCCGCACCACGGTCATATTGCGGCGCTATGGCGTGCGCGTGCCGCAAACGCTGGTTGTGAAATTCGCCGATGGCACGCAAGAGAGTGTGGCGTGGAATGATGACAAGCCATGGGCGCGCTATAGCTGGGTCAAGCCGAGCAAGGCCGTGTCGGCCCAGCTCGATCCGGCCGAGCTGCATTATCTCGACATGAACAAGCTCGACGACAGCAGCACCATCAAGGGTGACAGCAGCGCCTCGCGCCGCTGGACTTCGGAATTCGAATCCTTGATCCAGTTGACCCTTTCCGCGATTGCCACACTATGAATACGACCAGCAAATCATCCTTCTCCACGACCGTGGCCGGAGCCGGGCGGCTCGCCCTGCAATGGCGCCTGCTGGTACTCTGGATTGGCACGTTGCTGATCCCGACTGCCTTGCTGACCTTGCCGCTGTGGCAAATATTCTCTGACCAGCTCGACCATACGATCCACGCGTCCGAATTGGCGCACCGCCTGAGCATGAATGCTGTCAACGACCTGATGACTTCGGTGGTGACTGATGGCGCCCTGCTCAAGCCGGCCGGCATCCTCGCGCTGATCGTCACGCTGCTGCTGTCGCCGTTCCTGAGCGGCGTCGCCATTGCTGTCGCGCGCGCCAAGGCGCACGGCGAGCCGCGGCTTTCGTTCGGTGGTTTGATCCACGGCGGCATCGGCGAATACTGGCGCATGTTGCGCATGCTGCTGTTGGCCATCGTGCCGCTCGGCATCGCCGGCGGGATTGGCGCCGCCTTGATGAACCTGGCGGACAAATACGCCCAGCACGCCATACTCAGGTCGGACGCCGACCTGGCCGCGCATGCGGCGACGGTGGCCGCTGTGCTGCTGGTACTGCTGGCGCTGGCAACAGTGGACGCCGGCCGCGCGCAATTCGCCCTCAGCATCAAGCGGCGTTCTGCAATCATGGCGTGGTGGCGCGGTTGCAAACTGTTGTTCAAGCGCCCGCTGGGCAGTATCGGCTCCTACTTTGCGCTTAGCATCGTCGGCGTGGTTCTGGTCGTGGTATTGGGTCTGCTGCGCATCAATGTGCCGCACGCGGAAGTTCCGGGGTTTATTCTGGGATTGGCCTTGACGCAACTTGCCGCTGCCGCGATGGCCTGGATGCGCAGCGCGCGCCTGTTTGCGATGATCGATCTGGCGCGGCAGGACGCGCCGGTATAGATCACATTCGAATCAGGTCTGGCGTACGACGAGGGTGGTGCCGAGCGATTCCGATTCAACCGGCTCACCCTCGATCAAGCCGAGGATCTTGCGCGCCAGCAGCACGCCGCCGTCGCGCAGGTATTGGTGCACCGTCGTCAGCGGCGGGACAAACGTGGCGGCAGCTGGCGTGTCGTCGTAGCCGACCACCGACACCTGCTGCGGCACCTTGATATTACCGCCGTCGAGCGCGCGTATCGCACCCATTGCCAGCAGATCGCTGGCCGCGAATATTCCGTCCACCGAAAAATCGCCTTGCTTGATCAGGGCCGCGATGCTGTCGTAGCCGGCTTCGAAAGTGAAGGCTTGCGGCGTCAGCAGGCGCACGGTTTTGCCGAGTGCGCCGAGTGCCTCGGTAAAGCCCAGATAACGTTCGTGGATTTCAGCGTGATCGATATCGCCGAGAAAAACCAGGTTGCGGCGTTTCCGCTCGAGGAAATGTTGTGCCACGCTCGCGCCGCCGGTGCGGTTGTCGCTGCCGACCAGCGTGCACGGGTGCAGCGCATCGGGCGCGCCCCACACCACCAGCGGCAAGCCGGTGCGCTGCAGCGCCTGCACCGCTTCGCCATGCGGCCCCTGACCGAGCAGGATCATGCCATCGGCCGATTGAACCGGCGCGGTGTCGATCAATTGTTTTGAAGTTAGCAGCACGCTGTAGCCGGCCGTAGTCAATTCCTGGGTGATGCCGCCGAGCAGGTCGAGCGGATAGGGGTCCGACATGGGCCGATTCCTGGCCGGGGCCATTTCCACCACCACCGCTACCGAATAGCTGCGCCGCAAGCGCAGGTTGCGCGCACTGATATTGAGCCGGTAGCCGTGCTGCTCCGCAACTTCCCTGATCTTGGCACGCGTTTTTTCCGTCACGAGCGGGCTGTTGCGCAATGCGCGCGACACCGTGATCGCCGAAACGCCGGCGATTGCCGCGAGGTCTTCCATGGTCATGCCGGATTCGCTCTTTTCGATGGGATTTTTTTTCGCAGGCATTCAGTAGTCTGGTGGAGGTACAAGATTCGCCGTACGCCAAGGGATTGCAGTACGGCAAGCAAAATGATACTGCACAAACACCCATGCAGCGTCCAAAAGATGCATCGTAACCGATCAGCGCCTGGTTTTATTCACTGAGCATCTCGAGCAGCAAAGAGAGCAGTGAAAATATTATGAAACTAATAATGGGATAGGTCGGCTTAAGCCAACAATTATTGAAGTTGTTGTTTTCGATGTTATCGATAACAAATAAATTGACATCCATGTCATTTCTTGTTTCAATGGCTCCCGTCATCACATTCCGCCTGTTACGCAAATTGGTATTTGAGTAGTCAGGCAAGGCATGAACCGGGAATTCCCCCGGTGAAGCTCAAGGAAGGCGGGACTGGGTCGGATTCGAGGGACAATTCCCTGGAAGCGATCTCGGTGCCACGGCAAAGAACCATCCATAATCATAAGGAAGAGACAAATGAAGACTCGCAACGCCATCCTGTATTCCTCCATCACTGTTGCCGTTTTGACATTGATGAATCAAGCCGCTGCACAGCAAACCACCGATCAAACCCCCAGCCAGCCATCGAACGCCGCCCAACCCATCGCGCCCCAAGCCGGCTCGCAGGAAGCCGACGTCAAGGCGGAAGTGCAGCAAATTGTCGTCACCGGTGTCGCCTCCGGCGGCGCGCGGCGCAAATTGGACAGCGGTTACTCGATCACCACGGCCAACGAAGAGCAAATAAAGGAAGCGAACCCAACCAGTACCGCCGATCTGATCAAGATCGTACCGGGCATTTATGTCGAATCGACCGGCGGCCAATCGGGCGCCAATATCCAAATCCGCGGCTTTCCTTCGGCCGGGGATGCGCCTTACGTGACCATCGCGGTCAACGGCTCGCCGGTGTTCCCGCAATCGTCGCTATCGTTCATGGCCAATGATGCCCTGTTCCGCATGGACGATCTGGTCGAGCGCGCAGAAGTGACGGTGGGCGGCCCGCAAACCCTGTTCTCGAACGGGCAATTTGGCGCCACCATGGATTTCCAGTTGAAAACCGGCACCGATACTCCCGAAGGCAGCATCCGCGTTACGACAGGCACCGGCGACCTGCAACGCTATGACCTGTATTACAGCGGCAAAGTCAGCGACGGCTGGTATGGCGCGATTGCCGGCTATTACGAAAACGATTACGGCGTGCGCGATCCAGGATTCCCTGCTGTCAAGGGCGGCCAGTTGAGCGCCACGCTGATGCACAAGCTCGACGATGGACAAATCACTTTCTACGCTCGCAGCACCAGCGAAGACGACGCGTTCTATACTTCGGTGCCGTTGCTGCAAAACCCCAAGACCGGCGCCATCAGCGCTTTCCCAGGCTTCAATCCACTGACCGGCACGTTTGAAAACGGCGAGATCCGCAATATCGCGCCGCCGGGCGGCCAGACCGCCGACCTCGAGCAGGGGCGCGGCTTGCATGGCAATCTGGTGGGCATGAACTTCGACCAGAAGGTTGATGGCTGGGCGATTGCCGACAAGGCGGCTTATACCAATGAAAGCATCCCGACCATCGCCATGTTCAGCGGCGCCACGCCGCAAACCATGTCGTCCTTTATCGCCGGGCAGATTGCCGGCGTCAACGCTTCTCCGGCCGTCATCGCCGCAGCGGGCGGCAAGCAGGCAACTGCCGGTACTGCAACCTATATCGACAATGGCGCGGCGGTCGACCCGAACCAGCAAGTCATCGGCAATTCGCTGTGGATCATCCACAAACAGATCGAATCGTTTTCCAACCAGTTCCAGATGACCAAGGAATTGGTCAAGGACCATACGATTACCCTGGGCCTGTATGCTGATTCCTATTCGTCGACCGACAATTGGGACATCGGCAACGCAATTTTGCAGGATGTGAGCTCGGGCCGGCCCATCAACGTCACGCTCAATAACGGCGCGGTGCTGACAAATGGTGGCGGCTACACCAGTGGCGCAGGCTACCTGCTCAATGAAAACGGCAATGCGACCGATGCAGCCGTGTTCATCCATGACGACTGGAAAGTGACCGACAACCTCGACTTGAATGCCGGCGTGCGCACCGAACGTTCGCGTGTCGATTTGACGACTGTGGTGGGCGGCACAGGTGCAAATGCCAACCCCTTGAATGTCTATAACACGGGCAACGCGACCTTCGCCTCAAGCGGTACTACCACGACGGCATATAGCGACACTTTCCACCTGAACTCCTACATGATCGGTGGTAACTACAAGCTGGCAAAAAATACCAGCCTGTTCGCCAGCGAAAGCTATGGCGGCACGACGCCGAACTTTGACGAATTGCGCGGCACCAATCCTGCAAGCCCACCGCCCAACGTGACCGTGCGCCAGTATGAAGTCGGTATCAAGACTGCTACCCCTTTGTACAGCGCCTACGTCACCGTGTTCCACAATAATTTCGACAACTTGTTCCTGGCGCAAATTCTGAATTCGGGTGCAGCGCAAAACACGACCGGCGATTCGCATGCGTCAGGCGTGACCTATGAACTGGCTGTCCGTCCATTTCGCGACTTCCAGGTCGCTATGAGCGGTGACTTGCAGCGTGCTTACTACTATGGCTACAACGATGCGTTGTATCCGAACGTCAATGGTAACGCCGCAGTACGTCAACCCAACGAACAATTCCGACTGACGCCAAGCTACCGGATTCCGTTGGGAGACAACACGCTCAAGTTCTACGGCACCTGGAACTACGTCGGCCTGCGCTATTCGGATCAGCAAAACACGCAGGTTCTTCCAAGCTATCAAACCATCGACGCCGGCGCGATTCTTGAAATGGGCGAGCGTCTTGAGTTCCGTCTCACGGGTACCAATCTGACCAATGAGCTGGGCATCACCGAAGGCAACGTGCATGGAAACAATACCGGGACGTTGAATGGCCAGAACCTGGTCATTGGCCGCCCCTTGTTTGGCCGAGAACTGAAGCTTTCGGCGCAGTATCACTTCTGATCTGGGAATTGACCGGCATGATCAGCGGAACGGACGCAGGCAGGCACAATGATTGAATCGACGGTAGCAGGAAAACTTGTCCTGGCGCGCGCGCGCGAACGGCGCGCGCCGAAACTGCTGGCTGACATCGGCGGCACGCACGCGCGCTTCGCCGTCGAAGTCGCACCTGGCATCGTCGAAGCAATCGCGGTACTGCCTTGTGCGTCGTATGGCACGCCGGAACAAGCCATGCGCGACTATTTGGACTCGCCGGCCGCGCGCGATGCCGGGGCCGACTCGATTGCCGAAGGGGCGTTGGCAATCGCCGGCAATGTCACCGGCGAGCAAGTGCAGATGACCAATCATCATTGGCGCTTTCGTCCGGCTGCAATCCGCAAGCAGTTTGGCTGGCACGCGCTGACCCTGTGCAACGATTTCGGCGCCCTGGCCCTGTCGCTTCCGCGCCTGGACGAGACCGAAAAACGCCAGGTCGGCGGCGGCGCGCCGATGGAAAACGGTGCCATGGCCGTGCTCGGTCCGGGAACCGGCTTCGGCGTATCCGGCCTGGTCAAGACACAGGAAGGTTGGACGCCATTGGAAACCGAAGGCGGGCATGTCAATTTTGCGCCGGCCAACGAAACCGAATGCCGCATCCTGGAGTTTGCCTGGCGCGAACATGCCCACGTCTCGGTCGAACGGCTGCTCTCGGGCATCGGGCTCGACATTGTCTACCGCGCCTTGTGCGAGCAGGCCGGCGTGAAATCAGAAGCCATCGATGTGCCGGAAATCATCGGGCGCGGTCTGGCGCGGCAATGCCAGGCTTGCAGCGATACCATCGATGCGTTCTGCGCCATGCTCGGTACGGCGGCAGCCAATGTCGCGCTGACCCTGGGTGCGAGTGGCGGCGTATATATCGGCGGCGGCATCGTGCCGCGCCTCGGCGCACGCTTCGATGCTTCCGGGTTTCGCGCGCGGTTCGAAGCCAAGGGCCGATTTTCGGCCTACCTGGCGCAAATACCAACCTATCTGATCACGGCCGAGTACCCGGCGTTCAAAGGCTTGTCGGCCAAGTTGGCGATGGCGGCCGGTCAAGAGCACCGTATCGCCGAATGCGAACACGCGGCCGAAGCCGAATACGCAGGGTAGGAACGGGACAGACACCAAGGTACCAACCAGGCTACCAACCTCGGTAAACAACAAAGAGGAATCGCATCGTGCAGCAGAAACACCGCCGTCTTCATACCTTCCCGCTCGATCCCTGGATGATCCGCGAGACCGGTTTCGATATCGACTCGCATTTTCTCGACGAGTCCCTGTTTGCCCTGGGCAACGGGTACATCGGCCTGCGCGGCACGCATGAGGAAAGCTACAGCGGGCCGCAGGACAGCACACGCGACGGCTGCTATCTCAACGGCTTTTATGAGAATGAAGAAATTCATTATCCGGAAGCGGCCTATGGCTTGGCCAAGCAAAACGAATTCATGCTCAATGTGCCGAACGGCAAGGGCATCGACTGCTGGATAGAAGACGAAAAACTCGACCTGCTGCAGGGCGAATTGCGCGCCTACGAGCGCACGCTGGACTTTCGCACGGGCATCCTCACGCGTCAATTCGAATGGATTTCGCCGCAGGGGCGCCACCTGGCAGTCAGGAGCCGGCGCATCGTCTGCCTGGCACGCAAGCACGTGTATGCCCTGCAATATGAAATCGAGGCGATCAATTTCTCGGGCCACATCCGGCTCAGCGCCTCGCTCGACGGCGCGGTCAGGAATCTTGAAGCGGGCGATGATCCGCGTGTCGGTTCAGCCGTCACCGGCCCGTCGCTGCACTTGCTCGACATCGAGCAGCACGGCGGCTACTCCGCATTGACGCAGCGCACCGCCAACAGCGGCTTTTCGCTCGTCAGCGCCGTTGATGCCGAAGTAAAGGCGGGGGGCGTTGTGACGCTGGCGCAGTCGGTTCACGACCAGCGCATCGAAACCCATTTCGACTTCGCGCTTGCGCAAGGCGACAAGGCCAGTCTGCTCAAGTTCGGCTGCTATTTTTCTTCGCGCGACTACCCGGCGCCCACACTGGCAATGCGTGCCAAGGAGGCGTTGAAGCAGGCCATGGCCGATGGCTACGACCTGCTCTGCGCAGAACAGCAGGAATATCTGGGTAACTATTGGCAGCGGGCCGATGTCGAAATCGCCGGCGACGATGCCTTGCAGCAGGGCATGCGCTTCAACCAGTTCCATCTGCTGCAATCGGTCGGGCGCGACGGCAAGACCAACATTGCGGCCAAGGGCCTGACCGGCGAAGGCTACGAGGGGCATTACTTCTGGGATACGGAAATCTATATCCTGCCGTTTTTCCTTTACACCAAGCCCGACATCGCGCGCAAGCTGCTCGAATACCGCTACACGGGCCTGGCCAAGGCCAGGGAACGCGCGCGCCAGATGGCGCACGCCAGGGGTGCGCTTTACCCGTGGCGCACGATTGCCGGGGAAGAATGCTCAGCCTACTTCCCGGCCGGCACGGCGCAATACCATATCAATGCCGACATCGCGTATTCGATCAAGCAATACGTCGAAGTGACCGGTGACCGGGATTACCTCGCGCAATACGGCGCGGAAATCGTGCTCGACACGGCGCGCATCTGGATCGGCATAGGCTGCTATCCGCCCGGCCAGCCGGAGCGCTTCTGCATCAACGAGGTGACCGGTCCCGACGAATATACGGCGCTGGTCAACAACAACTACTACACCAACATCATGGCGCAGATGCACTTGCGTTATGCGGCCGACGTTGCCGAACGCCTGATGTACGACGACCCGGCGGCGTTCGCCAGGGTCGCCGCCGCGATCGAGCTGGAGCCGCACGAAATCGCCGAATGGCGCCGCGCCGCCGACGCCATGTTCCTGCCGACCGACGAGCGCACCGGCATCCACCCGCAGGACGACAGTTTCCTGTCCAAGAAAGTATGGGACTTCGCCGCGACGCCGAAGACCAAGTATCCGCTGCTGCTGCACTTCCATCCGTTGGTGATCTACCGGCATCAGGTGTGCAAGCAGGCCGACATCGTGCTGGCCCTGCTGCTGCAGGGCGACCGTTTCACGCTGGAAGAAAAGCGGCATGATTTCGACTATTACGAAAAGGTCACCACGCACGATTCGTCACTGTCGTCGTGCATCTTCAGCATCATCGCTTCCGAGGTCGGTTACCACGACAAGGCGTATGCCTATTTCATGGAAACGGCGCGGCTCGATCTGGACGATACCCATGGCAACACCTGCCACGGCGTGCACACTGCGGCCATGGCCGGCACGTGGCTAGGCGTGGCTTGCGGCTTTGCCGGCATGCGCGTCTACCAGGGCGCGCTGCGTTTTGCGCCGACCCTGCCGGCGCGCTGGAGCCACTACCAGTTCCGCATCCATGTCCGTGGTCATCTGCTGCAGATTCGCATTGCAGCAGATGGCGTCGAATACCGTCTGCTGGGCGGGAATGCCGTTGCGGATACCGCGCTGGTGTTCCATCATCATGGGCAAGCCGTGCAATTGAGCGCCGTCAGCCCGTCGCAGACGCTGCCGCTGGTGCCGGCATGACGGTCCAGCGCTTCGATGCTGTCATATTCGACCTCGACGGCGTGCTGACCGACACCGCGCATTATCATTACCTGGCCTGGAAGCGCCTGGCCGACTCGCTCGGCATCGCGTTTGACGAGGCGGCCAACGAGCATTTGAAGGGGATCGATCGCATGGGTTCGCTCGACCTGATCCTCGGCGATGCGGCAACAGCCTACTCCATCGAGCGCAAACTCGCGCTGGCCGATGAAAAAAATGATCACTACCGGCAATTGATTGCGACCATGTCACCAGCCGACCTGTTGCCGGGCGCGCGCGATGCGCTGCTGACGGTGCGCACGGTCGGCCTCAAGACCGGCCTGGCCTCGGTGAGCAAGAATGCCTCGACGGTGCTGCAGCGACTTGGCATCACAAGCCTGTTCGATGATATCGTGGATGCCGCGACGATTGCCCGAAGCAAGCCGGACCCGGAAATCTTCCTGACCGCTGCGGCGCACCTGGCAGTTGCTCCAGCCCGTTGCCTCGGCGTGGAAGATGCGATTGCCGGCGTGCGCGCCATCAAGGCGGCCGGCATGACGGCACTGGGCATCGGCGACCCGGCGGTGCTGGTGGAGGCCGATCGGGTGATTGCGGGACTGCATCTGTTTTCCCTGGACATGTAATGAAAAAAAACTGGCGCATCACGCTCTCGCTGTTCCTGATCTACTTCCTGTTCGCCATCCTGTTGAATAGTGTCGGCACGGTGATTTTGCAAGTGATACATCATTACGACGTCAGCAAGCCGGGCGCCAGCATCCTCGAAGCGTTCAAGGATTTGAGCATCGCTGCCGTGTCGTTTGTTGCCGCCGCCTTCCTGCCGCGCGTCGGCTATCGCAATTCGATGCTGATCGCGCTGGCCGTCATGGGCGCGGCCTGCGTGGCCATGCCCCTGTTGCCAAGCTTCCTCACGACCAAGCTGTTTTTCATGTGCGCCGGCATGTCGTTTGCGCTGGTCAAGGTGTCGGTGTATTCCTCGATCGGCTTGTTGACGCGTGACCAGAAAGAGCACGCCCAGTTGATGAACCTGCTGGAAGGGTTTTTCATGGTCGGCGTCTTGAGCGGCTATTGGCTGTTTTCCGCCTTCATCGACTCCGAACACGACAAATCCGCCGGCTGGCTCGGCGTGTATTGGGTGCTGGCCGGGCTTTGCCTGGTGATTTTCCTGCTCCTGTCCGGCGCTGAACTGGACGAATCGCAGGCCAAGCCGGAACAGCTGCAGGAGAGCCAGGGATTCTTCCTGATGCTCGGGCTGCTCGCCAAACCGATCGTCTATGTCTTCCTGCTTTCGGCCTTTCTCTCGGTGCTGATCGAGCAAGGCGTGACCTCGTGGCTACCGACCTTCAACAATGAAATATTGCGCCTGCCCATGGCCATGAGCGTGCAGGTGACTAGCATCCTGGCTGCGTCGACTGCGATCGGGCGCCTGAGTTTCGGCCTGCTGGTGCGGAAAATCAGTTGGTATGCCTTGCTCAACATCTGCGTCATCGCCATGGCGGTGCTGGTGCTGCTGACCTTGCCGCTGGCACGCGGCCTGGCGCCGGGGCAAGTCACCGGCTGGGCCGGCGCGCCGCTGGCGGCGTTCGTGTTTCCCTTGATCGGTCTGTTCATGGCGCCGATCTACCCGGTCATCAACTCGCTGATACTCTCGGCGTTGCCCAAGCATCAGCATTCGGCCATGACGGGGTTGATCGTGATTTTTTCCGCGCTCGGCGGGACGACGGGGTCGCTGATTACGGGGTTTGCGTTTGCCCGGCTGAGCGGGGAGGTGGCGTTTTATTTGACGCTGGTGCCTATGAGCGTGATTTTGCTGGCGTTGTTTTTGTTTCGACGGGAGCTGGATCGGCGGATGGTGCCGCAGGGGGCGGAGATGTTGCGGGGGAGTGCGGCGCACTGAGGTTGCGGAGCTTGTTCCGCCACCGCAATAGATCGGGGTGCTGATGGCGCTTTGCTAATTCCGTTTCTACTCCGTGGATCCTAGCCGGGAGTGGCCCGGCGGCCAGTCACTTTCTTTGCTTCGCGCCTCGCCGGCCGCCAAAGAAAGTAACCAAAGAAAGGCGACCGCGGGATGCCGCCCTCCTTCGGAGGGTTCCCACAAAAATCGCACTTGAATCGGGAAACGAGACAAACTCGCCTTCGGCTCAGACATGTCTCGTTTCAATTTTTGTGGCGACATCCAAGCGGAACCTCTCGTGTGCAAGCATATTTTGCCTCGCCAAATTCATCGGAGCACTATCGGGATACTAAACCTCGTCGTTCCCGCGAAGGCGGGAATCCAAGAGCGGCCAAACTTTTGACCAACTGATTTAACGTGAACCAAAGTCGCGCCGGAGCAGTTGCGCTTTGAGGCTGCCGCTGAAGAGATGTCGACGAGGGAGAAAAAATTGATGAACGAGGCGAGCAATACGGGAAACAGTCACGTCTCTTCGCGAGTGCAGCCAAATCGCGGACTCCCTCACCCCCAACCCCTCTCCCGCCTGCGGGCGAGGGGAGGTCAGTCTGCGCGTGCTATTCAGCGTGTACACGGTGCTACGGTTACGGCACATTAAACCCATTCGACGCACTCCAAATCGCAAACCAATGATCGCGCGCCAGCGTCAGCGATACTGCCGCAACCGCCTCACGCGCCGCCTCGATGCGACGCGAGCCGGTCAAGACCACCGGGCGCGACGGATGTTGCAGCGACCAGGCATAGGCGATGGTGGTCGCAGACACCCCGTATTCGCTAGCCAATCCATCAAGCGTGTCACGCAAACGCTCCGCCTGGGGCGTGGCCTCGCTGAACAAACGCCCGCCGGCTAGCGCCGACCAGATCATTGGCGCAATTCTCAGGCGCTGGCATTGATCCAGCGTGCCGTCGTGCAGCGGTGCAAGGAACATCGGCGACAGCTCGACCTGATTGGTCACCAGCGGCGTGCGTGCGGCCAGCAGATCGAACTGCGCGGGAGAAAAGTTTGACACGCCGAAATGCTTGACCTTGCCGGCGGCTTTCAACGCGGCGAAGGCTTCGGCGACTTCGTCGGCGTCCATCAACGGGTCCGGGCGATGGATCAGCAGCACGTCGATACAATCGATCCCCATCAGGCGCAGCGATTGTTCGGCCTGGCCGACGATATGGGCGCGACCCGTGTCGTAGTGTGGCGCATGCGTAGCCGTTTGCGCATCGCGCAGCGGCACGATGCCGCATTTGGTCACGATTTCGAGCTTGTCGCGCAGGCTGGGCTGCAAGGCCAGGGCCTCGCCGAACGGGGCTTCGCTGCCGTAGATGTCGGCGTGGTCGATGGTTGTAATGCCAAGTTCCAGCGCCTGTTCGAGGAATGCCAGGCGCTGCGCCGGTGTCATGTCCCAGCCACCGAGGCGCCACAAGCCCAGTGCGATGCGGGAGAATTCGGGGCCGTTGGGGCTGATCTGGATGCGTGGCGATTGCATGCTGGTCCTGTAAAGTTGGAGAAATCGGAATCGCGATTATGCCGATTTTGCCGTGGGTGCGTCGGATTGACGCCATTTGCGCCGGTTTCGTGAAAATTACCAGCGATTCGGGCATCAAACTGCAACAGTTTGGCGGCATTGTGCCGTCAAAACGGGCAGCCCTGTTATACAATATTTACCGTTCCCTATAAGTAGCGGCAAGTTGAACAAAATAGATGGCAGCCCGTCTACGTGGCTGTTTTGTGTGCGAGTTTGTGGCGGTATCACCGTAATGTATGAGTTATCTGTCTCCTGAGTTTGCGGTTTTCTTCCTCGCCTTTCTGGTTTTGTATTGGTTCCTCGGCAAGTGGGGCCAAGTGCAGAAAATCCTTCTGCTGGTTGCAAGTTACGGCCTGTACGCGAGCCTGGACTGGTTGTTCGCCGTCATCCTCGGCGCCTATTCCGCCTGCCTGCTGGTGTTTCTGGCGGCGGCGAAGCAATGGCCCGATCGACGGCGCGTCATCATCGGGACGGCGGTATTTCTCTCGGTGTTCAACCTCGCGTTCTTCAAGTATTTCGACTTTGCCCGCGACATGATCCAGAGCGGAGCCGGGCAACTTGGCTTGGACGTTGCCATTCCTGCGCTCGACATCATCGGCGTGGTGGGCATCTCGTTTTACACCTTCCAGTCGATCGCCTACCTGGTGGCGGTTGGTCGCGGCGAGCGTGAACCTGCAGCCTGGCTCGACAGCCTGCTGTACCTGGCTTTTTTCCCGACACTTTTGGCTGGTCCAATCTGTCGTCCTTCAGTCTTGCTGACGCAGATCGAAAGCGGCGAAACGCGCCGCCTGGTCAATTCCGACCTTGCCATCTGGCTGCTGTTGTCGGCCCTGGTGAAAAAGGTCTGGCTTGCCAGCTGGGTGGCGGAAGCCTGGGTCAAGCCCTTGTTTGCCAACCCCGGCGCCTACCAGGGTCCGGAATTGCTGGTCGGGATGTATGCCTATGCGGTGCAGATCTACCTCGATTTCTCGGGCTATTCCGACCTCGTGATCGGGATGGCCATGCTGCTCGGCTACCAATTGCCCGACAATTTCAATTACCCCTACCTGGCGCGCAACCTGCGCGAATTCTGGCGCCGCTGGCATATTTCGCTGTCGACCTGGATCCGCGACTTCGTCTATATTCCGATGGGCGGTAGCCGTCGGGGCTGGTGGATGACGCAGGTGATCCTGTTGAGTTCCATGCTCATCAGCGGTCTGTGGCATGGCGCGAGCTGGAAATACCTGATCTGGGGTGCGCTGCATGGCTTGGGCGTGATTGCGCAAAATGTCTACCAGAAACTGGGCGGCAAGCCACTGCCCGGCGCGTGGGGCGGTTTCGTTTCCGGCGTGGTGACGTTCAATTTCGTTTGCCTGGCCTGGGTATTTTTCCGCGCCGACGGCTGGCAGGAGGCGCTCAATTTCCTGGCCGGCATCGGCCGCTTCGATGCGCCCTTGCATATGAATGTGCTGGGCGGACTGGCCCTGCTCGCACTGTTCTTTGTCGCGACTTACTATAGCGAGCGCTTCAGCCGGGAATCCCTGAATATCCTGCACCGTACGCCGCTGCTGCTCAAGCCGGTGCTGCTGGCGGCGGTGGTGCTGGTTGTTACCATGCTCGGACCGTCGGGTGTCCCGGCCTTCCTTTACTATTCCTATTGATGGCTATTGATTGACGATGGATCAGGAAACCGCACCCCAAGTCGCATTTCAAGCTGAATTGCAAAGCAGGCCTGCAGCCACGCTGTCGGTGCTCGCGGCCACGCTGGCGCTGGTTTGCTGGATGCGCCATGACGCGCTCGATACCTATTGGCAGCAGACGCGCCACAGCGAACTCGGCCTGTCGTCGATGAACAATGATCCAGCCTGGGCCGGCGGCGTCCTGGCGAGCCAGAGCCTCGCTGCGGGTCTGGATGCCCAGCAACACTGGTTCGATCTGGTCGGCAGCAGAATGACGCTGGCCACCAATATCGTGCTGCTTGGACCCGAAGCGATGGAGCCTTCGCGTACTACTTTGGTCACCAGCAAGTCACTGGCCAGCCTTGCGCCGGTCCGCGCGGAAAACGGAATATCGGCGTCGGCGCAAAATACTCCGCTCGCCGCACCGGCGCACATGGACGGCAAACCCGGCGTGATTGCCGAGCCAGTTCCTGACGCCGTCGCGCAGGCCGACGCCAAGCCAGATGCCCTGGATGCCGAAAGCGGCACCAAGCCGACCCTGCCGCCGTTGAACGAAGATGGCCGCATTGTCTTGACGCCGCAGGACAAGGTGTTGCTGGTCGGAGATTCGATGATGCAGGGTGTTGCGCCTCACGTCGCGCGGGCCTTGCAGAAGGCCAATATCAGCAGCGTCGATTTGAGCAAGCAAAGCACCGGCCTGGCTTACCCGAGTTATTTCGACTGGCCGGCCACCGTGCAAAAAGCCATCCCCGACGCCAAAATCACAGTAATGGTGGTGTTTCTCGGTGCCAACGACACGTGGGACATCTTCATCGGTGGTCGTGCCGAGCGCTTCGGCACCGAGAAATGGCAATCGGTGTATGCGTCGCGCATCGACAGCATGGTCAAGTATGCCGAATCGCAGAACGTGCGCGTGATCTGGCTCGGCGCACCGAACATGGGCCGGGAAAAGATCAATAGCGGCGTCAAGATCCTGAATCAGCTCTATGCGGCAGAGGCCAACGACGGCCTGGCGCGCTTCGTCTCGACGCGCGAGATATTGGGCGGTGGCAACACCGACATCTATCAGAAGCACATTACCACCGAGGACGGCAAGACGGTGACGGTGCGCACCGACGACGGCGTGCATTTCACACGCATCGGCCAGCAAATGCTATCGAACCTCATCCTGCGCCAGTTTGTCATTCCGTCCCTGCCGTCGCTGACATCCGTGCCTACGACCAAGCAAGCTTCCTGATGCCGGCGTCGTCGATTCGCAAGGCAATTTGCGCTTGCCTGCTGCTTACCTTCGGCATGGTTTCGACCAATGCGGTGACCAATACCGCTGGCGGCGCTGCCGTGGTGAATTACGGCGACGCCAATGCCGCGCACTTCTGGCGCCAATTGGCGGCGCTGGAGCACGGCTACGGTGAAGAGGTGCGCATCGTGCAATTGGGCGATTCGCATACCGGTGGCGACTATTTCACGCAGACCTTGCGCGAACGCCTGCAGCAGCGCTTTGGCTACGCCGGCATCGGCTGGCTGACACCTGGCTTTGTCAAGAACCAGCGCTCGGCGCAGGTCTTGATGCGCATGAGCGGGCAATGGAAGACACGGGTCAGCCATGGCGAGCCGGATAATTTCCCGTTGGGTGGCGTGGTCAATCAGGCCGGGCCGGGCGCGGCCATCGAAATTGTGCCAAAAGCCCCGCTGAATGGCCTGTTGCGCGTATCGATCTGGACCCGCCGCAAAGGTGAGGAAGCGGCCGGCGGCTGGACCCTGACTTTTCCCGACGGCGAAGTGCGTGAACTGCCGCCGGCCTTCGGCAGCGACTGGCAGGTCAGTTACGTGATCGGCAACGGCAATGACGTCAACAGCCTGCTGTTGCGCGCCAGCGGCAATCCGCCCGAACTGGGCGCGATCACGGTCGACGCAATCGCGCCGGGCGTCACGGTCGATGCGTTAGGCATAGTCGGCGCGACGCAAAAGGTGATCACCAATTGGCAGCCGGAAGCGGTGCGCGAGCAGCTCGGCTGGCGCCGCCCCGATCTGGTCATCCTGTCGTATGGCACCAACGAGGCATTCGACATCCGTTTTGATGTCGAGGGCTACCGGGCCGACCTGCGCCGCACCATCCGCGAATTGCGCGACGCCGCGCCTGACGCTGCCATCCTGTTGATCGGCGCGCCGGATGCTGGAAAGAAAACGGGCAGGGGTGTGCGGGTCGGCTGCCGTTACGACTTGCCGGACGCGTTGCGCGCGGTGCAGGAGGCACAGCGCCAGGTGGCGCGCGAAGAACGGCTGCTGTACTGGGATTGGGCGGCGGCCATGGGCGGCGCCTGCGCCATGCAAGAGTATGCCGAAAGCAAGCCGCCTTTGGGTCGCCCGGACCTGATCCATTTCACCGAAGAAGGCTATGCGCGCAGCGGCATGTCGTTTTACGATGCCTTGATGGAAAGCTACGCGCGCGGACGATGACCTGCCTGGACGGCGGCAGGCATCGCACCGCTTGACCGGTTTTCACTGTCAGGGCCGGTATAATCCTGGCTTGTACATAGGTTTATGCTCCAGGTCGGGAGCGGATTTTCGCCGTCGTCTTTTCCGTACGGCATGACTTTCATAAGCGATTTCCATGCTAGCTGCACAAAAACAACAGATCGTCGCCCTGTTTCAGGCCGCCCTGACGCCCATCCTGGCAGGCAGCGACGTTTTGCCGAACATCATTCTCGAACGTCCGCGCGATCCGTCGCACGGCGACATCGCTTGCAATATTGCCATGCAACTGGCCAAGGCGCTCAAGAAAAACCCGCGCGAACTGGCGCAAAACCTGGTTGCTGCGGTTTTGGCCGACCCGGCGCGTGTTGACTTGATCGATGTGATCGATATTGCCGGCCCCGGCTTCATCAACATGCGCCTGTCGGCGGCGGCCAAGCAGGCGGTGGTCAAGACCGTGCTCACCGAAGGCGCCGCTTTCGGCGAGAGCCGGGATGGCGCCGGCAAGAAAGTACTGGTCGAGTTCGTGTCTGCCAACCCGACCGGCCCGTTGCACGTCGGTCATGGCCGCCAGGCCGCCTTGGGCGATGCCCTGTCGGCGCTGTTCGAGTCGCAGGGCTATGCCGTGACGCGCGAGTTTTATTACAACGATGCCGGCGTGCAAATCGCCACGCTGGCGAACTCGGTGCAGGCGCGCCTGCACGGGTACAAGCCCGGCGATGCGAACTGGCCCGAATCGGCCTATAACGGCGACTATATTGCCGAAATCGCCGCCGACTTTGTGGCCAGAAAAATCGTATCGGCCAGCGACGGCGAGCCGGCCCGGGCCAGCGGCGACATCGAGGATATCGAATCGATCCGCCGCTTTGCCGTGACCTACCTGCGCCACGAGCAAGACCTGGACCTGCAAGCCTTCGGGGTCAAGTTCGCCAACTATTACCTGGAGTCGTCGCTCTATCAAGACGGCAAGGTCGAGGCGGCTGTGGCGGCCCTGATCAAGGGCGGCTATACCTACGAGCAGGACGGCGCGCTGTGGCTGCGCACCACCGACTTCGGCGACGACAAGGATCGCGTCATGCGCAAATCGGACGGCACGTATACCTATTTCGTGCCGGACGTGGCCTACCACATCGTCAAATGGCAGCGCGGCTTTCCCAAGGCGATCAACGTCCAGGGCAGCGACCACCACGGCACGATCGCGCGCGTGCGCGCCGGCTTGCAGGCAGTCGGCCTGGGCATCCCCAAGGGTTTCCCCGACTATATCCTGCACAAGATGGTGACCGTGATGAAGGGTGGCGAGGAAGTGAAGATTTCCAAGCGCGCCGGTTCTTACGTCACCGTGCGCGACCTGATCGAATGGTCGAACGGCGACACCCCGGAAGGCGAAGAACGCGATTTGGAGCGTGATTTAACCCGCGGGCGCGATGCCGTGCGCTTCTTCCTGATCTCGCGCAAGGCTGATACAGAATTCGTGTTCGACGTCGATATTGCCTTGACCCAGGGCGATGAAAACCCGGTGTATTACGTGCAATATGCGCATGCCCGCATCTGCTCGGTGCTGTCGCAATGGGGCGGCGATGAAGCGACGCTGGGCGCGGTCGACCTGGCGCCGCTGACTGCGCCGCGCGAAGCTTCGCTGATGGCGCAACTGGCGGCGTATCCCGACATGCTGCAACATGCGCTGGAAGAACTCGGTCCGCACCAGGTGGCGTTTTACCTGCGCGATCTGGCGGGCGAGTTGCATAGCTATTACAATGCGGAGCGGGTATTGGTTGACGACGTGCCGACCAAAATGGCCCGCCTGGCATTGATGAGCGCCACGCGCCAGGTGTTGCGCAACGGTTTGGCATTGATCGGCGTGTCGGCGCCGTCGCGGATGGAATCGAGGAAGAATGACTAACTACAGCAATCACGGAAACTTGAACAGCCGCGCGCGCAAGCAGCGCGGCGGCACGGTGCTTGGCATCATCATCGGCTTGATCATCGGCCTGGCAATCGCGATGGTAGTCGCGCTGGCGATCACCAAGAGCAGCCTGCCCTTCATGAACAAGGTGGCCAAGCAGGACAAGGCGCCGGAACTGACGCCAGGGCAGGCGGCCGACCCGAACAAGCCGCTGTATGGCAACAACAGCGCGGCCAAGGATGCGGAAAAAGACTTTGCTCCGGGAGCCGCTGCTCCGGTCGCTGGCGACGGCAAGACCCCCGTGCCGGCCACCGTGCCGACGCCGCCGGCTCCGGCCAAGGCGCCCGAGGCCAAGACTGCCGAAGCGAAGCCGGCAGAACCGGCGGCCGCGGCCAAGCCCGACAACGCGGAAGAAAAATGGACCTACTACTTGCAGGCCGGTGCATTTCGCGATCAGGCCGACGCGGAAAACAGCAAGGCCAAACTGGCACTGGCCGGTTTCGAGGCCAGCATTTCCGACAAGACCGGCGATGCCAATGCGCTCTACCGCGTGCGCATTGGTCCGTTCAATCAGCTGGAAGCAATGAACCGCGTACGCGGCAAGTTGTCCGACAATGGAATAGACGTCGCGGTTGTGCGCGTCGCCAAGTAAACGTCAGGGAAGCTTAGCAAAGGGAATGACGATGCGCGCGATGAAAATGGCAATTGCCACCCTGGTGCTGGGCCTGACCATGGCTTGCAGCAACGCATCGATTACCAACCCCGTCGCGGGTCAGGAATATCGCAGTGTCGGCGGTGCTGCCGCCGTGACGCCGGGGACCAGGATCGAGGTAACCGAATTCTTTTGGTATAGCTGCCCGCATTGCAACGCGTTTGATCCCTACTTGGCCGAATGGGTCAAGTCGCAGGGCAGCCGCATTGAGTTCAAACGCATACCGGTGGCCTTTCATGCCGGCGACGAGAACCTGCAAAAGCTCTATTTTGCACTTGAACTGCTGGGACAGACCGAGCAGTTGCACAGCAAGATCTTCCATGCCATCCACGTCGATCACGTTCATTTGAACGACGAAAACGCCATCGCCGATTTTGTGGCGGCCCAGGGTATCGAACGGGCGGCTTTCGTCGCGGCGTTTCAATCCTTTAGCGTGGCGACCATGGTCCAGCACGCGCGCCAATCTGCGGCGAACTATCAGGTCGACAGCGTGCCGATGCTGGTGATCGGTGGCCGCTTCGTCACCTCACCATCGATGGCGGGAGCAAGCCTAGGCGATCAGCCCGAGGTGAACTATTACCAGGCGACTTTCAAGGTGTCGGACTGGCTGGTTGGCAAGTCAGGCAAATAAGGCCGCTGTCTGTTGACAGCTTGAAGTTGCATCGACGACGGGCAGTGGTTTAGGTGCAGGCATGCGCTGCGTGCCATACTCTAGGCCGAATCGCCACTTGCCCTTCACGAATCCTGGCTAAACTCGATGGACGGAATCACCATGCAACGAGTCTTCATCACCGGCGCTTCAAGCGGAATCGGCGCGGCACTGGCGCGCCATTACGCCGAGCAGGGCGCGATCCTGGGCTTGGTTGCGCGCCGCAGCGACGTACTCGAAACCTTGCGCGCAATGCTGCCCAATGCCGCGCGCCACAGCATCCATGCACTGGACGTCAACGACCACGCAGCCTTGGTGCAGGCGGCGCGCGAATTCATGGCGCTGCATGGCGGCATTGACGTCGCGGTCGCCAGTGCAGGAGTGTCGCACGGCACGCTGACCGAGCACGCAGAAGATTTGCCGGTGTTCGAACAGATCATGGCGACCAACCTGCTGGCCACGGTCGCGACCTTCTCGCCCTTTGTCGCTACCATGAAAGCACAGGGTCACGGCCGCCTGGTCGGCATCGCCAGCGTGGCCGGCATACGCGGCCTGCCTGGTGCCGGGGCATACAGCGCGTCAAAGGCGGCCACCATCAGTTATTGCGAATCGTTGCGAGTCGAACTGAGATCGTCCGGCGTCAAGGTCGTGACGATCACGCCGGGCTATATCGATACGCCGATGACGCAGCACAATGCGTATCCGATGCCGTTCCTCATGCCGGCCGAGAAATTTGCCCGCGCTGCTGTCGCTGCCATTGACACCGGCACCAGTTATCGCGTCATTCCGTGGCAGATGGGCGTTGTCGCGAAGCTTCTGCGTCTGTTGCCGAATGTACTGTACGATCTGGCGTTCTCGCGAGCGCCAACGAAGGCGCGCAAATGAGGTCGTGTAAATGACAGCGGCGCTGGTCGATACCGCAGGCCGCGTGCATCAGCCGGTCGATGCACGGCAGGGCGCACCGCGCATCGTCTCGCTGGTACCCTCAATCACCGAGCTATTGTGCGATCTCGGCCTGGCGCCATGGCTGGTCGGCCGGACCGGTTTTTGCATCCATCCCGCCGCCGTTGTCGCCGGCATTGCCAAAATAGGCGGGACCAAGGATGTGAATGTCGAGAAGATACGCCGCCTGGCGCCGACGCACCTGATCGTCAACGTCGACGAGAATGAAAAACCCACCGTGGAACAGTTGGCCGAATTCGTGCCGCACATCGTCGTCACACATCCGCTGCAACCGCGCGACAACCTTGCGTTATATCGCCTGCTGGGTGGCATCTTCGACGCGGCCGAGGCGGCCGAGCAACTTTGCCGCGCATTCGAACACGAGTACACCGCATTGGTACCGGCGCCGGCGATGCCAGGTAGCCGGGTACTGTACTGCATCTGGAAAGATCCGTGGATGACGGTCGCCCGCAACACTTATATAGCAGCCATGCTTGAATTGATCGGCTGGCAGCAGTGGAGCGGCGACGCGAACCCGGCTGCGCACGGCAGCGCGCGTTATCCGGAATTTGCATGGGATGCTGGTGTGCTTGATGCGATCGATCAAGTGCTGCTGTCGAGCGAGCCTTACCGCTTTACAGCAGAACATGTGGCCGCGCTGGCCGCCCAAATTGGCAAGCCGGTACGCCTGGTCGATGGTGAAATGCTGTCGTGGTACGGCAGCCGCGCGATTGCCGGATTGCACTACCTGGGCAAACTGCGGGAATCATAATCGATACGAGAGGCGTCGTTACGAGAAGCGCCGTTGCGGGAAGCGCCGCGCTGAAACTACTTGCGATTGTTGAGACGCACCAGCATGCGGATGATCTCGCGCGCCACGCTGCGGTATTGCTCGTCGAGGCGCTGCAACTCGGCAATCAATTTGACGTCTTCCGTGTCAAAGCGCAGGCTTTTTTCCGTCGGCGCATCGCTGTGAAGCTTTTCTCCGCCATAGCGCAGCCACTCGGCGGTCACGCCCAGCCATTGGGCCAGGGTGCGCAGCTTCTCCTGCGTCGGTATCGCTTCTCCCACCAGCCATTTGCGCGCGGCATGGACGGTAATGGGCCTGCCCGAAAATCGGACATTGAATTCCCTTGCCAATTGGGTCGGGCTATCTGGGGAGTAACTTGCGTTGCGCAGTGAATGTTGCAGGCGCTCGCTGAAGTCTTCTCGTTCTATTGCTGCTTTCATGAGTGCGCACTATTCCATGTCGTGGCGTGACAGTCAGTTTCTGTTTGACAGGAACTATCTGTGTTCGTTCTCGCTATCGACAAATGCAGCCGTCATGGACTCACCAATGGAGGAATTGTTACTCTTGCTTAAATCGTTTAATTTGCATTGACGCGCAGAAAGCGGATCACGCCATCGTTGTCGATACGGCGCTGCAGCACGCCGGCCAACCATAGCGCATGCAAATGGGCCAGCGCTTCGCCGATGGCGAAAGTCAACTGGTGCGCGTCCAGTGGACGCTTGAACATGACGGGAAGAATATCAACGGCAGATTGCGGCACATCGCATGCCTGTTCGACTTCGCGCAGACGTTCGGCATGGTGGTCCTGCAATTGGGCGATGCGCGTATGCAAGCCGCGAAATGGCTTGCCATGCGAAGGCAGGATCAGCACGTCGGGTGCGAGACGGGAAAATTTACCGATCGAATCGAGATATTGCCGCACCGGATTGGCTTCCGGCTCGATGGCGAAAACCGAAACATTGGTCGAAATGCGCGGCAACAGCATGTCACCGGATATCAGCAAACCGGCCTCGGCGCAGTGCAGCGAGGCGTGTTCCGGCGAATGGCCGAAGCCGGTGATGATGCGCCAGGTGTTGCCGCCGATGCGTACCTCCTGGCCATCTTGCAGCCGCATATAAGCAGTCGGCACCGAGGGCACCATCGAGGCATAGTAGTTTTTGCGGGCTTGCAGCTTTTCTGCCATTGCTGCATCGCGCAAGCCGTGTTTCTGGAAATGCGGGAACATTGCCGTGCCGTCTGCGCCGGGCAGCGATGCCGACATCATGCGGGCAAACGCATATTCGCCGGCCGTCATCCACAGTCGCACCGACCAGCGCTCGCACAGCCAGTCGGCGAGGCCGACGTGATCCGGATGGCAATGCGTGGCAATCACGCGCAAGATCGGCAAGCCATCGAGTTGCGTGGCGAACACCGTTTCCCAGGCAGCGCGCGAGGCGTCGTTGGCGATGCAGCAGTCGATCACTGTCCAGCCCTGCACCAGGCCCTGGCCAAGATCGAGCTCATCGCGCAGCAGCCACAGATTGATGTGGTTCAGGGCGAACGGCAGTTCCATGCGCAGCCAGAATACGCCGGGCGCCAGTTCCAGGCGCGTGCCGGCTTCGGGAAGGGTGTCGCCCAGGAGGTAATCGAGTTGCGCTTCCAGCAAGTTCATCGTGGTTTCTCAAAATGGGCGCAGGCATGGCCGCGCCGAGTGAAATGGATTTGTCGCCGGTATTAACTTTTTCCCCGGCGCAGCCTACAATAGCGTTTATGGGCTTTACGTTAACGTAAACTGTTCATTATTCTAAACAGAAAACGCCGGCCTGGTATTTCAGGCCCGATTTGTTCACGCAGGTTCACGCAGGTTCAC
>FSYV01000628.1_pt1 | contig 26737 bp, 20 predicted proteins | sample 1638641 | NCBI WGS metagenome assembly FSYV01 (sample SAMEA3914813, study PRJEB12502) | metagenome | biome: forest; material: soil | place: Canada | collected 2011-07-07 | depth 0.3 m
ACCGACGAGCCGCCATTGATATAATCGTATTCACCGCCTTGGCTCGCGTCCGTGGCAACAATCGTGGTCGTTGCAGCAGCGGCGATGTAGCTGTAATCGCCTCTCGTTGCGTCAACGAAGGTTGCAGTCAAGGAGGTCAGGCCAGTGAAGCCTTCAATGCTTGTTGCGGTGTTGGCATTGATCGATTCGCCGGTAGTCAGGATAAGGCTTTGTACGTTCGACACGGTCGCGCCGGCAACCGACGTTGCATTCCATGTGCCGGTAGTCGTGCTCAGGTCTGCCAGCTTCAGGGTGTTGCCCAGGCTACCGGCAACGCCAGCAACCACATCGCCAGGCGTGAAGGTTGCACCCGTGCCGTCCGCTGTGCCGGTAACGATGTTGTTGTTGCCGCTCAGGTTCAGGGTGTCAACGCCAGTGGTCAACGCATAATTGGTAACCGGGGTCGTCAGGACGACGATGTTGTTTAGCGACGTTTGCACTTGCGTGTCGCCTGCGCCGGTGTAGGTGCCGACATTTGCCGACGTCACGCCTTGCAGCAGCGAGCGGGCGGCATTGGCAGCGGTCGCGCCTTGGTAGGCGTTGATATCCACGCCGCTGGTCGACATGGTGGTTGTGAAGTCTTCTGCAACTGCGACCTTGGCGGCGACGGTTGCTGCATCCGCAGCGGAAGCACCGGCCAGGATATTGAGGGCGGCAGCGCCAGTGGTCATTGCACCGGTTTCGATGGCATTGGACCAGAACAGCAAGCCGGCAGCAGCAGGCGGACGGTTAAACAGGCTTTCGAACACAGCGGTAACGAAGTTCAGCGCGTTCGAGCCGTACAGCGTCTGCGATTCATGGCTGTTGCCGAAGGAATTGACGATCGAGGCAATGCCAGCGTTGGTCGAGTATTCAGCCAGCAGGCCGGCCGCTGTCGTTGCAGTACCAGCGGTATCGGCAGCAGCCAAGGCTGCTTCAATGTTGGACAGGCCTGGCACGTCGGCCGGACGACCAAAGTAGGCGACGTAGAGTTCTTGTGCAACGGTGGCGTAATTTGCCATGGTAGTGTCTTCCTTAATAAGATGAATATTGTAAAACGTCGTTGCCATTTAACGCGAACAGCGGCCAGAAGCCCAGTTGGCGCCGTTTGCAAACCGGTTGCAGTTTTTGTAGACTCGGAAGTATAGTGCCAGAATAGAGCATGATCGCTGTGACGAGCATCACAAGTTTCAAAAAAATGTTGTTTTTTTGCCGATTGTGTGAAATATTTAGCAACAATTCAAAGTTTCGCTGGACAGATGCCGCTTTGGCTCGAATTCGCATTCAGGTAACAAATCGTCCATTGAGACACTTGACGGCCGGTGACTACCTGCCCCAGCTTGTCCCACCGACAGCCGTGTAGCCCCCGACTGGATTACTCTGAAATATATAACCAGCCTGACGCGCGCCGGCCCCACCCAGATAGCCGTAGATTGCGGCATTTGAATTGATGATGTCGCTGACTTGCTGCTGCACCAGTTGGCCGCTGGACGTCACTTCGCCGTGGCCAACGATATTGAATTGCTGCCCCGCTCCCGAGACCGTCAAACTGGTCGCAAACGTACTTTGCGAAAAATTAACGCTCAACTCAGGGTTCTGCACAGTCGCGGCGGTCGGATTGGTTCCGCTAGCGCCTAATATATAGGCCTGACTGTCTTGCAGTTGAAATGAGACCTGGCCGTTGCTTGGCATCGTAAGTTGCGTTTGGCTCAACCGCGCAATGGTATACGGCCCGATCGCCTGCGCGGATCCGTATGACCCACTCGTCAGTTTTGCCAATGCTGCCGTATCCGCCGGCAAGTTGGCGATCGCCTGCCAACGGCCCCAAGTGATTTCGGGGGGACTCGGCGCTGGAAGCGGCGTGGGCGTCGGCGTAGGTGTAGGAGTTGGCGTAGGAGTTGGTGTCGGTGTCGGCGCAGACAAAACCGTGCCTACGTTATTCAAGTTAGCAATTTCCTGGGGATCCAGGCTCAAGTCCGTCGGCGCCAGGTTCGCGTTACCAATCGCCGCCGCTTTGGCGTTCGGCTCATCATTGCGCGGCGGCGCCGTCATGTCCGGAGAAGCGCCATTGCTCTTTAGCAACTGAGGAATCGGCAATCCCTTCTTGATTTGCAGCAACTGCCCGACCCTGTCGGCAAACAATTCCTTGCTGGTCGACCCTTCACATGGTCCATTGCCTTCAGGGGAGCAAGTGCCTCCGAATCCACTTACGACGATGCCGCCGGAGATCACCGTTACCCTGGACACTTCCTGGTCGGTAAATACGGTAAAGTCGGTACCACGAACCCCGATGGCTGCAACCGGCGTATTGAAGCGGAAATTCTGCTTCGCTTGCTTGACGGCGGCTCCGGAAATGCTACGCGCCACACCGTTCAGCAATTCAAGTTTGAAGTGCGAGTTGTGCGGATCTTGCTCATCTATATGATAGGTTGTGATCCGGGCGCGCGAATTGGGTCGCAGGATCAGGAATCCATTGTCGACCGTCTTCAAGTAGATGTAACCGTCAGTACCGGTCGCAATCTCGTCGCCCTCGTTGATCGCCCGGTCCTGCTCGATCACCTGCCCAGCGATATTCGCCTGGCCCGCGACAAACACGACGCGCGCAACCTCGCCGGCACTAGCAACACTAGTTACCATAAGCAATCCAACGGCGATGGAAATCTGACGCAACATACAAGGCTCCTTATACTGCATTATGGGCGTTGCATTTGAAAATTCTGTGATGCACGTCACATTTTACTCTACAATATTGAATCTCTTCGTTGCCGAACGGATATCAAAGCCCGCCCCATGAACGGCGAGCATCGCTATCGGAAACGGCACGATAACAATTTATCATCGAAATTCGGGGAAATCATCGCATTCCAGTCTATGAAGTCGGCACTTTCGCGAATCGTCTACAATCCGACCGCCCTCGTGCGCTACGGCATCGCCATCGTCGCCGTGCTGTTGACTTGCTGGACTCAATGGGTGCCGCACACAGGGGAATGGAATTTCGCCAATGAATGGTTGCGCGACCGTTTTATTCGCGTCCGTGCCGACACCGTGCCGGACCCTCGAATTCTCGTGGTGGATATCGATGAGTCGAGCCTGCGCGAATTCGGCCCCTGGCCTTGGCAGCGTGAGAAAATCGCTTCGTTGGTCGAGATTCTGCTGGTCAATTATGGTGCGCGCGGCGTGGCGCTGGATATCGTACTGCCCGAGCCGGGCGACCAAGCAGGCGATGCGCGCCTCGCAAAATTGGCGGAATTCGGTCCAGTCGTATTGGCTCAGGCGTTCGACTATGGCGTGCAGCCCTTGCCGTTGCGCATCGGCAAGCTCACGGGCGACTCCACGGCATCATGGCCTTTTCCAGCGATACCAGCCGACGGTTATATAGCGAATCATGCCGGACTGGCGCATGCGACGCATTTCGGAAACATCGGTGTGATTCCCGATCCCGACGGCACCTTGCGTCGCTTGCCACTCGTGACAAGGTTTGACAACAGGAACTATCCGACCTTGAGCCTGGCCCTGCTTGATTGCTGCTCGCAAGGACCGCATCAAGTAACAACCCCTAACAACGAAGGCTTTTACCGCGTGCCATTCAAGACACAATGGGACGCATTCACGGGCGTGCGCGCGGCGGACATACTCAACACGGCGACTCCGGCCGAAGAAGTCAAAGGGCGGTTGGTACTGATCGGATCGTCCGCGCTCGGGCTGACGGATCGCATCGCTACGCCACTGCAGGCGAATACGCCCGGCCTGCTGGTGCACGCGGCCGCGCTATCGTCAATGCTGGACGAACAGGAAGGCACCGCAGCCAAAGCGTGGCCAGGGCGATGGATCGCTATTGTTTATTCCGCTTTCGTTGCATTGTTCGCCATGTACGCATTCTCCAGGCTTTCGGCGTTGTCGAGCATCAGCTTGCTTGCGGCATGCTCCCTCGCCTGGCTCGGACTGGCCTATTTAATCTACCCGCACGATCCCAATTTCTCGACCACGGGACCACTTGCCTCCAATCTGTTTTTGCTGGCTGTCGCCGTACCTTTCAACTGGCAGATCGCGCAAAGTCGCTCCAAGCGCCTGCTCGGGACTTTGCGTCAATATGTGGCGCGCGCCGTCGTGGACGAGTTGCTGCGCAGCGACATGAAGGATCCGCTGGCGCCGCGTCAACTCAGCGTGACGACATTGATCGCCGACATGGAAGGCTACACGAAGCACGTGGGGTCGCTGAGCATCGAGGAGGCGGCTGAAGTCACGCGCTCCTTTCTGGATTGCCTGACGCGCCCGGTGCTGGAGCACCAGGGAACGCTCGATAAATACACCGGTGACGGCCTCGTGGCATTTTGGGGCGCCCCGCTTCCCGACGCCGAGCACGCCAATCATGCCCTTGACGCCGCACGTGCAATGATGCGCGAAGTCGAGCTGTTCAGCCAATCGCGACAGCAGGCCGGCAAGCCGCCCGTGCGCGTGAGGATAGGCGTGGAGAGCGGCACTGCGATGGCTGGGGATTTCGGCAGCAGCTTCCGCAGCCTCTATACGGCAGTTGGGGACAGCGTAAACGTCGCTTCGCGCCTGGAGGATGCCGCTCGGGACTTCCCGTACGACGTGATCGTCGGCCCGGGTACCGCCAAACTCGTCGATCGGCATCGCTTAATTGCGCTGGGCGAACGCGTGTTGCGCGGCAAGGATTATCCGACCCAACTGTTTGCATTGGACCCGAGCGCATGAGCCGCAATAACCGCTTGCGGCGGATCATGATGGCTTGTCTGGCGGCGTCGGTGCTGGCTTGCTGCCGTGCGCACGCGCAAGCGCCCAGCCAGACACCGGACCAGGCTTCGGGCCAGTCTTCGACGACAACGCAGCAGGATCTTTACCTGGACGTGATGAAGTCCATTTCCGAAGGACGCCAACAGGACGCCGACGATGCACTGACCCGCATGATCGAACAGGAGCCGCAACACGCAGGTGCCTGGCTCGACTTGGCGATCATTCAGTGCGAGCTCGGGCGCGAAAAGGAAGCGCAACACCTGTTCGATTTCATCGAAGCGCACTTCTCCCCGCCGCCGGGCATCATGGAAGTGATACGCAGCAACCGTATGCGGGGCTGCAAATCGCATATCGTGCGAGACAAATGGTCGGTCCTCCTGGGGCGAGGATATGACAATAACGTCAACCAGGGAGCGAGCAACCCATTTTTCAATCTTGGCATTGGTGACAACCAGCAAACGCTGGAACTCTTGCCGCAGTATTTGCCGCAAAGCGACCGCTTTACGTTGTTATCCGCTGAATATTCGCGCGACCTCAACCAGAACGGCACCATCGGCTTCGCGCAATTCCAAGCTCGGGAAAACGACAGTCTTCCGCAATTCAATACCGCCTCGCTCTTGGTCGGCCTGGATCGGCCCTGGCGCATCGAGGATTGGAATTTTCATGTCATAGGTAGCGCTGGTTTGCTCACACTGGACAACCAACTCTACCAGCGCCAGACAGAATTGCAGCTCCGCATTACGCCGCCCTTGCATTTACCGGAAAATTTTCAATTCAATGTTCTAACCGGTATTACCTATAGCAATTACACATCGTTGGAGAATTTCGATTCCGCCATCGACAGCGTCAATGGACAGATCATCTACCGCGACGGCAAAACCAACGCCCAGCTCAGCGGCGGCCTCCTGTTCGATCACGGGGATGCGGCCCGACTCGGGGGCGACCGGAAGGGATGGCTGGTAAATGCCCTGGTGCAAAGGCATCTGACCGATTCGCTGGACGCGGAAGTCGGGTTGCTGGTACAGAATTGGAACAGCCAGTCACTGTATTCGCCGGGATTGATCGACCAGGTGCGGCATCAGGATACGCGAATCTTGAGAGTCGGCTTCATCATGCCCCTGAGGACCAGGGAAATGCTGCGCGTCGAATGGAGACAGGTCCGCGATAACGAAAACATTTCCCTGTTTGAATACAAGGGGCAGCTATTGCAGGTTAGTCTGCAATGGCAGAATTTCTGAAGCCGATATGCATACTGAACTCATTTTGCTGATTTTCGGGTTGACTGTCGTGTCGCTCGGATGCCTGGCCCCCAAACATTGGATGCCGGTTTTGCCGAACGATAAATTACTCCATTTCCTTGCATTTGGCGGCCTCAGCTTGCTCGTGGGCCAGATTGCAAGCAACAAAATTGAACTTGTTTCATGGTTATTCGCTCTGTTGCTTGCCGGTTGCCTGATTGAGGCCTTGCAACATTGGGTTCCGGGCCGGAGCTTCTGTTGGCGAGATATTGCCGCGAATGCGGCGGGGATCGCGGCCGGCGGCTTATTCGAATCGCTGTTGGCCTGAGACTATAATCTGCGTAACCAGATGATTGTTGGCTACCAGACATAAAATACGCAATAGGGTAAGTAAGGAAACGAGAAAATGAGCCAGAACACGAACAATCTTGCGGATTTGAAAAATGACACGAACCCTGTGCAGCAAAATCCCCTGGCAAAAGTCGACGCCGTCAAACCTTCCGATACAGAAAATTCGGAAGCAAGCAAGACCATGCTCGTGCGTATCGGCAAAATCAACTTTCACAATATCCCGTTGCTCGCGAATTTGACGGAAGACGAAATGGCCCGCGTACGAGCCGATATTCGCTTGCGGAAATACAGCCGGCGCGAAATCGTATTGCAGAAGGGCGGCAGCGGGGATAACTTGCTGTTCGTGCTGTCGGGGCAGCTGCAAGTCGTCGACGTGACGGAAGACGGCCGCGCCATCGGCCTGCGCTTGCTTGCTCCCGGCGATTTCTTTGGGGAAATTGCCGTCATTACCGGTTCCACTCGCTCCGCTTCAGTATTGGCCCTGACGGAGGTACTGGTGGGTTTCTTGCCCAGCGCCACCGCGCTACACTTCTTCTCTCACTCGCCATCGGTCGCCAATCTGATGTTGCGCCATCTGGCAGACAAGATCCAGCGCGACTCGGAGTTTCGCGCCCTGCTCAGCATCCACAATACCTCGCGCCGCATTTACACCTTCCTGCAACTGTTCCGCAAAACACTCCAGAACGGCGTCGATGTGGTGGAAAATCTTCCCACCCACCAAGACATCGCCAACATGATCAATACCAGCCGCGAGACGGTCACGCGCGCTATCCTGAACCTCGTGCAACAGGGGGTCGTCGAGAAAGATGCGCATCGACTGGTCGTGCTCGATGCAGAAGAGTTCAAGAAATTAGTACACGGTACGTCGGCATGACCGGCATACATCCCTCCCATTCCACCGCGCAGCCAATGTCCATCGTTTCGCAGCCGGCTGCGCGCTTGTCGGCAAGGAGGCCGCAGTGATTTCCTCCTCCATGCTCAAGGGTATCTGGGCCTATCGCGGCTTCATCGCAAGCAGCGTCAAGCGCGAATTTCAATCGAAATACCGCAACTCCCTGCTCGGCGCGGCCTGGACCATCCTCAATCCATTGGCGATGATCGTGGTCTACACGGTGGTGTTCGCCCAGGTCATGCGCACGCGCCTGCCCGGCAGCGACTCGACCTTTGCCTACAGCATTTACCTGTGCGCCGGCGTGCTGACCTGGGGGCTGTTTGCGGAAATCGTCAGCCGCGCGCAAGGCGTATTCCTGGAAAACGCCAATCTCATCAAGAAGGTCAGCTTCCCGCGCATTTGCCTGCCCATCATCGTCGTCATCTCGGCAACGCTCAACTTTGTCATCATCTTCGGCCTGTTCACCGCCTTCCTCATCGTGAGCGGCAACTTTCCCGGCTTCTCGTTCCTCGGCCTGATACCGGTGATTGCGATACAGATTTTGTTCTCCATCGGCCTGGGCATGATCGTCGGCGTGCTGAACGTGTTTTTTCGCGACATCGGCCAATTCTTCACGATCCTGCTGCAGTTCTGGTTTTGGTTCACGCCGATCGTGTACCCGGTTGCCGCCTTGCCGGAAAAGATCCGCCTGCTGCTGTTGTTGAACCCCATGGCGTCGTTGATCACGGCCTGCCAAGGCATATTGGTGAATCACCAGTGGCCGGTGTGGCAGAACTTGCTGCCGACGACAGGCATTGCGCTGGCCTTGTGCATGCTTGGCATGCTGCTGTTTCGCAGTCATGCCGGTGAAATGGTGGACGAACTGTGATGGGCAGCATACAAGTCAGCAATCTGGGCAAGGCCTACAAACGCTATGGCGGCCGCTGGTCGCGCCTGGCGGAGTGGCTCTCGCCCTTCAATCGCCCGCGCCATACCTTGAAGTGGGTGCTGCAAGACATCAGTTTCGAGGTCAAGCCCGGTGAATCGGTCGGCATCATCGGTGTCAACGGCGCCGGAAAAAGCACCCTGCTGAAGCTGATCACCGGCACCGCCCATCCGACTGCAGGCAGTGTGACGACCAGCGGGCGGGTGGCCGCCCTGCTGGAACTGGGCATGGGTTTCCATCCCGATTTCAGCGGACGCCAGAACGTATTGATGTCGGGCCAGTTGATGGGCATGAGCGTCGCCGAAATCTCGGCCCTGATGCCGGAGATCGAGGCGTTTGCCGAAATCGGCGAATATATCGATGAGCCGGTGCGCGTCTATTCCAGCGGCATGCAGGTGCGCCTGGCGTTCAGCATCGCCACCGCAGTGCGCCCCGGCATCTTGATCGTCGATGAAGCGCTGGCAGTCGGCGACGTCTTCTTCCAGCAAAAATGTTTTGAACGCATCCGTCATTTCTGCGAGGCCGGCACCACGCTGCTGTTCGTCTCGCATGCCATGGGCACGGTCTATGCGCTGTGCGACCGGGCGATCCTGCTCAACGAGGGGCGCATTGCACTCGATGGTTCGCCGCGCGCCGTGATCGACCTGTACAACGCTCACGTGCTGCGGCGCCAGGAGCATGGCGGTGCACAAACGCGGATCGTGGAAAGCGGCGCGCTCGCGGCTTCTTCTCAGGAAGCGCACACGGCAGGCGCCGCCGGCAACACCGGTTCAGCCGCAGCGATCGGGTCGATCAACAGCGAAGGCGCCGCCATACTCGCCGTCGAACTCCTGGCCGACAAGCGTGCCGTATCGGCCATCGTCAGCGAATCGCAGGTGACGGTGCGCGTCACCGTGCGCTTCGACCGCGACTACGCCGATCCGCATATCGGCTTCCAGATCCGCAACGCGCGCGGCGAGGCGGCCTTCATGACCAATACTTACTGCATGCATCGCACCATCGGCGGGGTCCACGCCGGCGAATCGGTGGTGGCCGAATTCTCGTTCAAGATCGGCTTGTCCGAAGGCGAATACACGATCACCTCCGGCGTGGCCGAAGGCGGCGCCGGCGAAGGCGAATTCAACCAGACGCTGGCGCGCATGCAAGACGCCAAGGCGTTCACGATACTGAAAAATCTCGACGCGATCCTGTGGAGCGGGTTTTATAATCTCGACCCGACCTGCACGCTGCGCCGCCAACAACAAGACGCTTCATGAAATTGCTCGTTACCACTTCGCAATCCCTGCTGCTGGTCGATACCGACAGCGAGGAGCGCATTACGCTCGACCGCGGACGCGGCCTGTATTACGGCATCGCGCACGCCGACGGCAAGCTGTTCGTCGGCGCCCGCATGCGCGGCGTATCTTCCGACATCGACCCGGCCGAGGAACGCGGCGCGATCCTGATCTTCGACCGCAAGCTCGCATCCTGCGGCATACTGCAGGCGCCCTTCCCGCTGCGTGATTTACACGAAATCGCCTGGCACCAGGGCAAACTGTACGCCAGCTGTTCGCACGACAACATGATCGCAATCCATGACGGCACGAACTGGGAACAATGGTTTCCGCTCGGCGGCAGCATGGAGGGTCCGGGTGACGTCAATCATTTCAATTCGTTTTTCTTCGAAGGCGAGCGTGTCTGGATCCTGGCGCACAATCTCGGCGATAGCGAATTGCTGGCCTTTTCCCTGGAGACGAAAGAGTTGCTGGAACGCCTGCCATTGGGCGTCATGGCGCACAACATCTGGCGCAATGGGACAGAACTCCTGACCTGCTCGTCGCTGGTTGGAAAAATCATCGGCACCGAGGGATTTTTGCTGGAGACCGGCGACTTCCCGCGCGGCGTGGCATTCGGCGACAACCTCCGATGCGTCGGCATATCCGCCATGGCCGAACGCAAGGAACGCGATTTCACCACCGGCAGGCTGGCGCTATTCGACGGCAACTGGCAAGCGCAAAAAGAGATCGTGCTGAAAGACGAGGGACTGGTCCTCGACCTGCACATCCTGCCGGCGGGCTTCGGCATTGCCGAAGAACCTGCCGCAACAGCAGCACACTCGGCCGGCGCAGACTCGTTCTACCGCTCGTATGAAGACCGCAATCGCGGCTCGCGCGAGCTCATCAAGTCGCGCCTGCTGGCCTACCGTCCGTTTTATGCGCCGTGGCTCGGGCAGGGCGACGCGCCGCAGGCGATCGACCTCGGCTGCGGCCGCGGCGAATGGCTCGAACTATTGCGCGACGCCGGCTTTGCCGCAAGCGGGGTCGACCTCGATGAAGGCATGCTGGCCGGCCTGCGCGAGATGGGGCTCAATGCGCGCCGTGCCGATGCGCTGGCCGCATTGCGCGACATTCCTGACGCCAGCATGGCGCTGGTCTCGGCCTTCCACCTGGTCGAGCATATTCCGTTTGACGACGTGCGCACCCTGGTGCGCGAAGCCATGCGCGTGCTGAAGCCGGGCGGCTTGCTGATCCTGGAAACACCCAATCCGGAAAACCTGGTGGTCGGTGCATCGTCGTTTTACCAGGACCCGACGCACCTGCGCCCGTTGCCGCCGGAATTGCTGCGCTTCACCGTCGAACACGCAGGGTTCGAGCGGCACATCGTCGCGCGGCTGCAAGAAGATGTCTCGTTGCACGGCGACCGCGACATCGGCCTGTGGACCGTGCTGGAAGGGTCCAGCCCTGATTACGCCGTCATCGGGCAAAAGATGGCCGATGCACCTTTCCTGAACGCCTTCAGCCCCGCCTTCGGCAGGGCCTACGGCATCACCGTGCCTGCTCTCGCGAATCGCTATGAATCGCAAGTGAGCCGGCGCACCATTCAGCTGATCGGGCAGGCCGGCGCCCGCGCCGACGCGCGCATGGACCAGCAAGCGCGCGAATTGCATCACAAGCTGGCCGAGGCCGAGCTGCGCATCGTGCAACTGGAACAGCGCGTGGATTATTTTGCCGGCCTGTTCGCCCAAATCTTTGACAGCCCGGCCTGGAAGATGACCGCGCCGCTGCGCTGGCTCGGCATCCAGGTGCGCCTGATGCGCAAGATGGGATTTTCCGCGCGCATGCGCATGGCCACGGCCAAACTGACTGGTTTTGCCGCGCGCAAAGCGGTTGCCTTCGCCGACAGACACCCGAAACTACGCAGAGCCGTTGTGCTCGGCGCCAAGAGCAGCGGGCTTTATCGCGTATTCAAGCCTCTCTATCAACGCCTGAGTGGGCAAGGTGCGAACTTGAAATCGGCCACACCCGAGCCGACGCAATCTGACATGAGCGAGCGTGCCAACCGCCTCTATCAGGACCTCAAAACGGCCGTCAAGCGCGACAAGGAAACTTCCTGATGCGCATCGTCATCGACATGCAGGGCGCCCAGAGCGCCAGCCGCGCGCGCGGCATCGGCCGCTATACGCTGTCGCTGGTCGACGCCATCGTGCGTCACCGTGGGGAGCACGAGATCGTGCTGGCATTGAGCGGGCTGTTCGAGGAAACCATCGCGCCGCTGCGGGAACGCTTTGCCGGGCTGCTGCCGCCGCAAAACATCCGCGTCTGGCACGCGCCGGGACCGACGCGCGAAGCGGAACCTCACACGGCCGCGCGACGTGAAGCCGCCGAATTGATCCGCGAAGCCTTCATCGCGAGCCTGCGCCCCGACATCGTGCACGTCACGAGCCTGATCGAGGGCTACGTCGACGATGCCGTCACCGGCATCGGTGCGTTCGACCGCACCACGCCGGTGTCCGTCAGCTTTTACGATCTGATCCCGCTGGTGTACGCCGAGCATTACCTTGATCCCGACCCGCTGTACAAGAAATATTATCGCCGCAAACTGGAGAGCCTGCGCCGCGCCGACCTGCTGTTGGCCATTTCGGAATCGTCGCGCCGCGAAGCGATCGACTTGATCGGCTATCCGGAACAGCAGGTGGTCAATGTATCGACCGCGGCCGATGCGCATTTCCAGCCAGTGGCGATGACGGAAGCGGAAAAGCAGGCGCTGCTGGCGAGGTACGGCATCACGCGGCCATTCGTCATGTATGCGGGTGCAACCGACAGCCGCAAGAACGTCGAGGGATTGATCAGGGCCTATGCCCTGCTGCCGGAAAACCTGCGCACCCGGCACCAGTTGCTGATCATCAGCCAGTTGCAGCCGCGCGATCACCAGCGCCTCGAAGCCCTGGCCGGCACGCACTACCTGCTGCCCGGTGAAATGCTGTTGCCCGGATACGCGCCCGATGACGACCTGGTCAAGCTCTACAACCTGTGCAAATTGTTCGTGCTGCCGTCGTGGCACGAAGGCTTCGGACTGCCGGTCCTGGAAGCCATGGCCTGCGGCCGGGCCGCCATTGCAGCCAACGCGACCAGCCTGCCCGAAGTGGTCGGGCGCACCGATGCGTTGTTCGATGCGAAGAACGACCATGCAATGGCCGAGAAAATCGGCCAGGTGTTGTCAGATGACGCCTACCGCGCCGAACTGGAGCGGCATGGCCTGGAACAGGCCAAATCGTTTTCCTGGGATGGCAGCGCGCAACGCGCCATCGCGGCATTTGAGCGACTGCATGAGCAGCGGCAGTCCAAGGCACAAGGAGCCGAAACGGCAACGGCGAGGACAAAGCTCGCCTACGTCTCGCCTTTGCCGCCGGAGCGCACCGGCATCGCCAACTACAGCGCCGAATTGCTGCCGGCGCTGCGGCAACACTATGACATCACGCTGATCACCAACCAGGCAAGCATCAGCCTGGATCCTGCACTGGCCGATTTGCCGGTGCAGACCAGCGCCTGGTTCGAACAGCATGCCGCAACGTTCGATCGCATCGTCTATCAGGTCGGCAATAGTCCGTACCACAGCCACATGGCCCCCCTGTTGCGGCGCCATCCCGGCGTCGTCGTGATGCACGACTTCTACACCAGCAGCATGCTGGCGGCCGATGAACTGGAGCAGCGCCGCCCCGGCGTGTGGAGCGATGAGCTATATCATGCGCACGGCTACCCTGCCCTGGCGATGCGCCATGGCGCGAACGGCGACAACAGCATTATGGCGGCGAAGGACCACTATCCCTGCAACCTGTCGTTGCTGCAGGACGCTGCCGGCGTCATCGTACATTCCACGCACTCGATCCGGCTGACTGCGCAATGGTATGGCGAGCAAGCCATCGCCGGCTTGACTTGCATCCCGCACCTGAGAACGGCAGCGCCTGCGACCGACCGCGATGGCCTGCGCCAGGCCGCACGCGATGCGCTCGGCATCGGCCGCGATCGTTTCGTGGTGTGCAGTTTCGGCTTCATTGCGCCGACCAAGCTGACCCATCGCCTGCTCGACGCGTGGCTGCAATCGGCGCTGTGCGATGACGCGCGCTGCGAATTGATTCTGGTCGGCGAAAACCACGGCGGCGACTACGGCGCGACGCTGCAAAAACGCATTGACGCCAGCGGCAAGCGCGGCCGCATCCGTATTGCCGGCTGGACCGAGGCGCGCGAGTACGAGCTTTATCTGCGCGCGGCGGACATCAGCGTGCAACTGCGCTGCCTGAGCCGCGGCGAAACCTCGGGCGCGGTGCTCGATTGCATGAACCACGGCTTGCCCACCATCGTGAACGCGCACGGCAGCATGGCGGACTTGTCGCCAACTGCCACATGGAAGCTGGCCGACGAATTCACCGACGCCGCGCTGGTCGAGGCACTGGAAACCCTGTGGCGCAATCCTGACAAACGCGCCGAAATCGGCGCGGAAGCACGCAAGCTCATCACCACCGTGCACGACCCGGCGCATTGCGCCGACTTGTATGCGCAGGCGATCGAACGCTTTCATCCTTTGGCAGCCAGCAGCGTCCCGGCATTGATAGACCGGTTGGGCGCGATGCTGCCGGCGGCCGGCCCCGATGTCGAATTGCGCAAGCTGGCGCACGCCGTGTCGCGAGGGATCGTGCCGCAACCGCGCATTGCGCAATTGCTGGTCGACGTATCGACGATTTGCCGCAGCGACCTGCAGACCGGCATCGAACGCGTGGTCAGGGCGCAATTATCGGCCCTGTTCAACAAGGCTGCGAACGATTTCCGCGTCGAGCCGGTGTACCTCAGCACTGAAGGCGGGACGTCGCATTACCGTTATGCGCGGCGCTACACGCATGGCTTGATCGGCGTACCGGACGCCGTCTCCAACGCAACGCCCGACAGCGCGGTCGAGGTCGCGCCGGGCGACGTGTTTTATGGCGCCGACTTTTGTCCAGCCGACGTGGTCAAGGCAGCGGCCAGCGGAATCTACACGCAGTGGCGCGAAGCGGGCGTGTCGGTGAGCTTCCTGATCCACGATATCCTGCCCGTCACACGGCCGGAATTTTTCCCGGAACATGCAGGCGACGGCCATGCCGAATGGCTGCGCTGTATCGGCTCACAAGCCGACCGCCTGATCTGCATTTCGCAAGCTGTGGCGGACGAGGCGCAGGCGTGGATGCAAGCCGACGGCATGCGGACGTCAGCGCAATTCGCCATCCTGCATCATGGCGCCGACATCGGGAATTCGTTCCCATCCAGGGGTTTGCCGCCAGACGCCGCGCAGGTGCTCGATGCGCTGGCTTCGGCGCCGAGTTTTCTCATGGTCGGCACGATCGAGCCGCGCAAGGGGCATTTGCAGGCGATCCGCGCGTTCGAGGCGCTTTGGCAGAAAGGTTCGCCCGCCAGGCTGGTGGTCGTCGGGCGCGAGGGCTGGACCGCCTTGTCGCAAAATTTGCGGCGGAACATTCCGCAAACGATGGATGCCTTGCGCAATCACCCTGAATTGAACAAGCGCCTGATCTGGCTGGCCGACATCAGCGACGAATACCTGGAAAAAATCTATGCCGCAAGCACCTGCCTGCTGTTTCCCAGCGAAGCGGAAGGATTTGGCCTGCCACTGATCGAGGCGGCAAAATTCGCCAGGCCGGTCATCGCGCGCGACATCCCGGTGTTCCGGGAAATCGCCGGGCAACACGCCTACTACTTTGCCGGCCTGGAGCCTGGCGACTTGACGATTGCTGTGGACGACTGGCTGGGTTTGCAGGCCGCAGGAACTGCCCCGGCATCCACTGCAATGCACTGGCATACCTGGTCGCAGAATGCCCGGCAATTGATACGGATACTGACGCAGGCCTGAAATATTATGTAGTGATGTCCGTGGCATCCACGATTGACGTGTTTCTGCTTGCGACCAAATGCTCCAATTCGCGCCTGATCCTGGCGACCACACCATCCCAGTCGCCAGGGTCTTCCTGACGGAATATGCGCAGGGTCGGATACCACGGGCTGTCTTCCCGTTTTGCGAACCAGCGGTAGCAGTGGCCGAAGCGGTCCATCAGCCACACCGGTTTCGCCAACGCGCCGGACAAATGCACAATCGAGGTATCGACCGTGATGACCAGGTCGAGCGCTTCGATCAGGTTTGCCGTATCCTGGAAATTACGCAATTGCGGCGTGTAGTCGGACACTTTTGGATGTTGATTCATTTGCTGCCGCGCCGCTTCGCCGATCTGCAAGCTGAAAAAGCTGACTCCCGCAACATTCAGCAACGGCAGCATACGGTCAAAATGCATGCTGCGCACCTTGTCCATGGCCGCCGCCATCGGCTGCGATGGCCGCGGGTCACCAGCCCAGGCGAGACCCACGCGCAACGTTTTCTTCGCTCCCAACAATTGTTTCCACCCGGCGATCTTGTGCGGATCGCCGCGCAGGTAAGGTACCTCGTTGGGTATCGTGGAGACCTCGGTTTTGCACGCCAGCGGCAGGCTCAATATCGCGCACACAAAATCGACGGGCGGCAGTTGCTCTCCTTCGGCGAAGACGGCCGTGACACCTGGGCAGGTCTCGGCCAGGGTTTTCAGGGCGGGAGGAACCTGCAGATGCACCGTCGCCCCCATCGCCGCCACCAGCTTGGTATAGCGCAAGAAGTGCAGCATGTCGCCAAAACCCTGTTCGCCATGGATCAGGATGGTCTTGCCTCGCACATCCTCGTTGCCCAGCCAGTTCGGCGCGGAAAATGACGGTCGGGGTGGTGCATCGGCGCATTGCCAGCGATATTCCATCAATGCCCACCCTTCGCGAAACCGGCCCTGTTGCAGCAGCAAATAGGCCTGGTTCATGCGCGCTTGCGCCATATTCGGATAGCGTTCGAAGAAGGCATCGTAAAATGCCAGCGCCTCCTCAGGCTTGCCCAGCCCAGCCAGGAGCGACGACATGTTGTGCAGCGTCCTCAGATGATCCGGGTCGATGCGCAACACGTCGCGATAACAGGCTTCGGCCTCATCGAATTGCCGCTGCGCCTGCAACCCTGCCCCGAGATTGAACAGCAAGTCCGGGTCTTGCGGCGCGAGTTCCACGGCCTTGCGATAGTTTGTCACGGCGGCATCGAGTTGCCCGCCTTGCTCCAGCACGCTGCCAAGATTTGCATAGGCTTTCGCCAGATCCGGCTGCAATGCGATTGCGCTGCTGTAGGCCGCGCAGGCGGATTCGAAGCGCGACTGCATTTGCAGTATGTAGCCGCGCTTCAGATGCCAATCCGCCGCATCGGGCGAAACGGCGAGCGCATGGTCGATGGCTTCCAGCGCCTGGTCGTGGCGACCGAGTTCCTGCAGCGCCAGGCTGAGATTGACGCTAGCCAACGCGTGGTCCGGTGTGACTGACAATACCTGGCGAAAACTGGCTACCGCCTGCTCCCATTGCTTTTCCGCATGGCCGATGTTGCCCAGGCAAAAATGCAGCTCGGCAGATTCCGGAAACCGCTCAAGCCCCGCTTGCGCCGCCTGCCCGGCCTCGTCGGCCCGCCCACATTGAAACAATAGAAAGCATAGTTCGTAATAGGCAATCTCGAATTGCGGATCGCATCGCAAGGTAGCGAAAAGCTCGTCGATCGCCTGATTGGTATCGCCACGCGCCCGGACTATAGTCGAGAGCAGGTAGTGGGCATCGGATGAATCCTGTGCCAACGCCAGGGCGCGCCGGATCAACTGCTCCGCCTCGGCCTCGCGTCCCGACTCGCGCAAGCAAAACCCCGCCTTGACCAACGCGGGCACGTTGCGCGGATCGATGTCGATAGCCCTTTCATAGAAATCGGCTGCTGCGGCGGTGTCGCCAATTTCGAGGCAGGCGTCTCCCTGTTCCTTCCAGGCGTTTGACGCGACCGTGCCGGGTTGTGTCACTTTGTCGAACTCCGCGACGGGGGCGTCGGCATTTGCAGCCATCGCTCCTTTTTTCCAGAAAACGCGTAGTCGGTCAAACATTCTTGGAACCTATGAAGTTAGCGCCGGGGTCAAGCCCGATATTGCAGCCACAAGCTTACGCCGCAGTTCTTGAACGGGCTGCCCTCGGGCTGGACGGTGCAGAGCGCAAGGTTCTCTTCAAGATACTGCCAGTGCCGTTCGGCAAACCAGTCATTGAAGAATAACACGCGAAAATTCCTGTTGTGCGCGAGGAAAGCCTTCAACAGATAGGCTTCGTTCCAGGCGCGTCCTTCCTCCAGCCATTCCTGCGGGTAGTCGAAATTGCGGAAGATATCGTGGAAATGCACAACCACGCCGTCGTTCAACGTGGGCAGCACCTTGAACAGCAGGTGATTGACGTCGCTACCGAATTTGGACACATGCGATGAATCGATGAACAGGATGTCGTTTGCTTCCAGTTGCGCGAAGACCGACAATTCCACGTCCTGTACTTTCTGTGCGATGACACGGTAACGCCCGGCATCTTGCGGCAACAGGCACTTGTGCAAGGTCTCGGGATAGGGTTCGATGAAGGTAAGCTCGGTCTGCCCGCCGAGGAACGCTTCGCAGGTATCGATCATTGCCGCCGACGAATAGCCGCTGCCAACCTCGATGATGCGCTTCGGCTGGAATTCGCGGATCATGGAATACAGCACGATGCCATCGAAGTAATTGAACGCGCCGTTGTTGAGATAGTAACGATGCCCTGGCGCATGATCCCTGGGGAACGGCAGCTCGGCATAAGTGCGGGAAAATTTCCCGGCGAATTCGAGCTGCAAGGCTTCATCAACAGCGACGCCGTCAGGGTCAGGCAGGCTCAGCGCGCTGAAATGTTCACGGTAATCGTCAACTGCCGGAATCGGCGAATAGAAATGGCCCTCGGGCGCAAAGCGCTGCGCGGCGCTCATTGGGCCGGCAAGGCCACTCTTGCTGTTGAAACGTCCGGCGAACTCGTCGCTGCCGGTGAACGCCTGGAGCACGGCGTCGCGCGTCATGCCGTTCGCCATGGCGCCGAGAAAATGCGCCTTGCCGCCGGCATCGGGCTTGCGGGAAAAGAAAAAACCGTAGGCGTAGTCGAGAAATTCCTCGTTGTTCAACGAGGGTAGAAGTTTTTCCATAGTCTGTGGCCGGTGCGAATTGGAGCCGCAAAGGTAGCACGACAAGGCCGGTCAGGAAAGCGCCGGGGAGTATTTTTACACCTCCCCGGCCGACAATTTCCAGGATTATTACTTCTTGAACTTGGCAGCCGTTTCGGCAACGCGCTTGCCCAGCAGCTTGGCGGTTTCCAGGTCGCCCGGCAGCGGGCCTTCTTCCGGCGAGGAATCCGACGGGCTCTGCGCCATCGCGCCGGCGGAGGAAGCCAGGTAATTGATATCGTTACGCTGCGCAGCCTTGGAATTGGACGGCAGCAAGCCGGTGCCGACCCATACCATGCCGTGCTGTTGCGACAACGTGAACAGGTAATGCAGGGTCGACAACTTGTCGCCGTTCATCGATGCCGAATTGGTGAAGGCAGCGGCAACCTTGTCTTTCCACGCCTGGCTAAACCATGCCTTGGAGGAGGCATCGGCGAACTTCTTGAATTGCCATGACACCATGCCCATGTAGGTCGGCGAACCGAAGATGATCGCATCGGCCTGGCTCAAAGTCGCCCAGGCGGCGTCGCTGACGTTGCCTTCGGCGTCGATGGCGATCAAGTCAACCGTCGGCGTGGCAGACAGGGCGCCAGCTTGCACAGCTTCGGCTTGCTTCTTGGTGTGGCCGTAGCCGGAGTGATAAACGATTGCGACTTTAGTCATGATTTCCTCAATTGAACAGGTTTAAAAAACCGGCGATGGGCAATCGCCGGAAATAGAGATAAAGACAGGGGTAAAACAGGTAATGATCAAGCCATGTCGAACAGCAACACTTCCGCATTCCTGCCTTCGGTCAGGCTGATTTCCTTTTCGTCGATGGCCTTCAACGCGTCGCCTTCCTTCAGAACGCGGCCATTGACATTGACTTCGCCACCCGCGACATGCAGGTAAACGCGCCGGCCGTCCGGTATGGCAAAGTTCGCCTGTTCCACGCCATCGAACAGGCCGGCATACAGCTTGACGTCCTGGTGCAGCTTCACCGAGCCTTCGCTGCCATCGGCGCTGGCAATCAGGCGCAGGCGGCCACGCTTCTCGGCGGCATCGAAACGCTTCTCTTCGTAACCCGGCGCAATGCCGCGCGACTGCGGTTCAATCCAGATCTGCAGCAAGTGCGTGATCTGCGTCTTCGAGTGGTTGTATTCGGAATGCATGACACCGGTGCCGGCACTCATCCGCTGCACGTCGCCGGGGCGAATCACGCTGCCGTTGCCCATGTTGTCCTTGTGCGCCAATTCGCCATCGAGCACGTAGGTGACGATTTCCATGTCGCGGTGGCCATGCGTACCGAAACCGGCACCGGCGCCGATGCGATCGTCGTTCAACACGCGCAACGGGCCAAAACCCATATGCTCGGGATCGTAATACTCGGCAAAGGAAAAGCTGTGGTGGGCATCAAGCCAGCCATGATTGGCGTGGCCGCGTTCGTCGCTCTTGCGTAGTTCAATCATTTTCAACCTCCAAATTGATTAAATTGCCATCGGCTATGACTTTTCCACCTTCGTCTTACCTAAAGCAATGTCCATGGACGTAATATAAGGCCTTGCATTCATTATTAACAGATGCTATTTTCCGATAAATCATTCAATTAATTTGAATAAGCATGCTTGAAAAGAAAATTGCGAGGAAGCGGCGATGAATTTGACCCTTGAATCGCTGCAGATTCTCGACGCCATCGATCGCAAGGGCAGCTTTGCCGGCGCCGCCAACGAACTCGACCGCGTGCCGTCAGCCCTGACCTACAGTATCCGCAAACTGGAGGAGGATCTCGACGTGCTGCTGTTCGATCGCAGCGGGCACCGCGCCAAGCTTACGCTGGCCGGACAGGAATTGCTGATCGACGGTCGCCACCTGCTGCGCGCCGCGCACGAACTGGAGCAGCGGGTGAAACGCACGGCCAGCGGCTGGGAAGTCGAATTGCGCATTGTGCTCGACAGCGTGATCCGCTTCGACCAGATGATTCCATTGATTGCCGAATTCGATCGCGAAGAATCGGGCACGCGACTGCGATTTTCCGTCGAAGTACTGTCCGGCGTCTGGGAATCGCTACTGACCGGGCGCGCCGACCTGGCCATCGGCGCGGTCTATAACGGCCCGGAAATGATGCGCATGACCGGTGAGTTTCGTACCATGCAGATGATGTCCTATCCATGGATCTTCGCCGTCGCGCCCACGCACCCGCTGGCCGCCCTGCCGGAGCCGCTGACTGCCGAGCAGATCCGCCAGCATCGCGTGGTGGCAGTGGGTGACACCGGGCGCAACGTGCCATCGTTTTCCACGGGGTTGCTGACGGGGCAGCCGACCTTGACCGTGCCCTCGCTGACGGCCAAGCTGCAGGCCCAAGTGGCCGGCCTCGGTTGCGGCCATCTGCCGCGTTCGCTGGCTGCGCCCTACCTGTCGACCGGCTCCCTGATTGAAAAACAGACCGAGGAGATACGCGCGCCGGTGACCAAGCAGATTGCCTGGCGCACCACCGGCCGCGGCAAATGCCTGAAATGGTTCCTCGATCGTCTGTCCGACCCGACGGTGCAACTGGCCTTGAGCAAGGAGTGAGCGCCATGTCTTCATCGGCATCTTCAGCGTCACGCTCGCCTTACGTCGGCCGGTTCGCACCCTCGCCCACCGGTCCCCTGCATGCGGGTTCGCTGGTCGCGGCGATGGCCAGCTACCTCGATGCCAGGGCGCACGAGGGAACATGGCTGGTGCGTATCGAGGACATCGACGAAGCCCGCACCATGCCCGGCGCAGCCGAAGGCATCCTGCAAACCCTGCTTGGACTCGGCATGCAGTGGGATGGCGAGGTCGTGTGGCAAAGCCGCCGCAAGGTACACTACGAGGCCGCGTTCGAACGCCTGCACGGCCACACCTACGCCTGCAGCTGCACGCGGCGCGAGATCGCCGATTCGCGCATCGGCGTGGCCTCCGACGGCGCGGCAGTCTATCCCGGCACTTGCCGCCACGGCCTCGGTATGGGCAAGCAGCCCAGGGCATACCGCCTGCGCGTGCCGGATGTTGACGACGGTGCCGACATTGTCACCTTCGAGGATGCCTGGATGGGCCGCGTCACCCAGCACCTGGCCACGGAAGTGGGCGACTTTGTGTTGAAACGCGCCGACGGCTATTGGGCTTACCAGCTCGCCGTGGTAGTGGACGATGCCGAACAAGGCGTAACGCATGTAGTGCGCGGTGCCGACCTGCTCGATTCGACCGCGCGGCAAATCTATTTGCAAGGATTATTGGGATACCGGACACCGGCCTACCTGCATGTGCCGGTGGTGGCCAATGACGCGGGCGAAAAACTGTCTAAGCAGACCGGGGCGCACGAGTTGGACTTGAGCCGGCCGCTGGCATCGCTGCATGCGGCGGCGGCATTTCTTGGCCTGGCAATGCCGGTCTGCACATCGCTTGAGGAATTTTGGCGCCAGGCGGTCGACGCGTGGCGCAAGACGAGAGCTTAGCCCTTCGGTCTGCCGCCGAGCAATGCCGCCATCCTGGTCTTGCCGGGCTTGATTGACGATTTGCTCGCGCTATCGACAGGCGCGGGCGTTTCCGGGACCGACGGTTCATAAGGTTTGAGGAACCAGGGATCGACCTTTTCCTTGCGCGGCGCACCGTAGGCAGAACGGCTACCGGAGGAACTGCGCGAGCTGTCACGCGAGCCGTCACGTGATGCGTCGCGGCCGCTGTCCCGTCCACCTTCACGACCACCTTCGCGCGCTCCCTCACGACCACCTTCGCGGCCACCTTCGCGCCTCCGCTTTTCACCAAACTCGCGTTCGCCCGGTTCGAAGCCTATCAATTGTGCAGGCGTCAGCTTCTGCTTGATCATCTTTTCGATATCAATCAGCAAGCGTTCGTCCTTGTCGGAATACAGCGAGATCGCGTCGCCCGAGGCGCCGGCGCGGCCGGTGCGGCCGATGCGGTGCACGTAGTCTTCCGCGTTATACGGCAAGTCGTAGTTGATCACGCACGGCAATTCGGCGATATCGAGGCCGCGCGCGGCGACGTCGGTTGCCACCAGCACGTCGATCGTGCCGGCCTTGAACGCTTCGAGGGCAGCCATGCGCTCGGACTGCGATTTGTCGCCGTGAATCGCGGACGCCTTGATGCCTTCGATTTCCAGCTGGCGCGCCAGGCGCGATGCGCCGATCTTGGTATTGGAAAACACCAGCACCTGCTTCAGGTCGCGCCCGCGCAAGAGATGCACGACCGCATCGCGCTTGTCGTCATCCTTGACCTTGTAGACCACCTGGGTCACTTTGTCGGCCGTGGCGTTGCTGCGTGCGACTTCGATGGTGACCGGTTGATCGAGGAAGGTGCCGGCCAGCTTCTTGATCTCGGGCGAGAAAGTCGCCGAGAACATCAGGTTCTGGCGCTTCTTCGGCAACAGGTTGATGATGCGCTGCAGGTCGGGCAGAAAACCCATGTCGAGCATGCGGTCGGCTTCGTCCATCACCAGGATCTGGGTCTGCGACAGGTTGAGTGTCTTTTGCTGCACGTGATCAAGCAGGCGGCCCGGCGTGGCGATGACGATTTCGACGCCGGCGCGCAAGGCGGCGGTTTGCGGGTTCATGTCGACCCCGCCGAAGACCACCGTCGAGCGCAGCGGCGTATGGCGCGAATAGGCCTTGACGTTCTCGGCCACCTGGTCGGCCAGCTCGCGTGTCGGCGTCAGGATCAGGGCGCGCACCGGGTGGCGCGCCGGCGACGCGCTATTGCTGGCATGCGCAAGTAATAACTGAATGATCGGCAGCGAAAAACCGGCGGTCTTGCCGGTGCCGGTCTGCGCCGCGCCCATGACGTCGCGTCCGCGCAATACGACCGGAATCGCCTGCGCCTGGATCGGCGTGGGATGCACGTACCCCTGGTCGGCAAGCGCGCGCAGAATGTCGGGCGAAAGTCCGAAGTCCTCGAATTTCACCGAGGGCAGACTCGCCGGCTCGACGATTGTTGTTGGCGCAGCTTCTGTTACGGGGTGAATATCTGACATAGTGGTGTGGTGGAGTTTCACGTTCCCAAGACTGGACGAAGGGACTGATGAATCGAAACTCCTGGCTTTCTCTCGTTGAAAATGAACGACTTCAGTATCCGACGCTTGGCCGACGTCGATACGCGTTATGCATGGGTGGCCAACACAATTTGCGGCCGCATGCCGGCAACCGCCGCCATGTCGACCAGGGTGTCCAGGGAAAAGAGTTCAATCTTGCCGCGTGTGAGGTCGGAGATGCGCGGCTGCGTGACACCCAATCTGGCAGCCGCCTGCTTTTGCGTCCAACCCTGGACGCGTATCAGCTCGGAAAGTTTCCCCATCAATTCCGAACGCGCCGCGACGCTCGCTTCAATCTCGCCGCTGACCGGTTCGCGGCTTTTGTTCATGTCACCACTACGCATACTGCGAACCCTTTGTTCTCCATTCGTCACGACAATCCAGGAGCAAACAAGCCCACGGCGAGGCGAATTATACAAAATTTTGTATAGCTTCGGGGAAATGACCAAGTTTTATTGCCAATATCGGCAAAATGATGGGAAATGCGCCGCCTTTGTGCCGCCTCAGTTTGCCACTATTCGCTCAAGCGCAATTCGCGCACGCCACGGCCCAGGCGGCGGCGCAACAGCGTGCGCAGGGTTACACCGTCGGCATAGCCGACCAGGGCGGCAATATGCTCGATATTTTGATTGCCGGTCTTGAGCAGATGCACGGCACGTTCGACGCGCAAATCCTGGAAATAGGACAACGGCGTCTTGCCCAGGACCTCGCGCATGCGCCTTGCCAGCGTTCGCTTGCTGGTGGCCAGCGACAGCGCCGCATCATCGAGTGAAAATGCCTGCCCCAGGCGCGCCCGGGCCCAGGTTTCGAAGCGTTCGACCATGGGGTCGGAATGGCTCAGATGATCCACGATGGCATAGGCCGATTGGGACGGCCGCGTATCCACGATCAAATATTTGGCCGTCAGCGCGGCCAGTTCCGGACTGACCTGGCGTATCAGTGCCAGCGCAAGATCCATATGCCCCAATGCCGCGCCGGCCGTCATGACGTTGCCCGATTTGATCACCATGCGCGTGTCGTCCAGATGCACACGCGGGTAGCGCTGGCGAAACATCGGCGCCAGCCACCAGGTTGTGGTCGAGACAAGGCCATCGAGCAGGCCCGATTCCGCGAGTACAAACGTGCCGATACAGGCGGCTGCCAGATGCACGCCATGATCGGCACAATATTGCAAGGCACGACCGGCATCGAGCACGTCGGCCCTGTCCAGCGCAACCGCCAGCGCGTCAGGCATCTTTTCGCCGATCGCAGGCAGCACGATCCAATCGGGCCGTACGCGTTTGTCGAATTGTGTTACGGGAACGCTGAGGCCCTGCGCGGTTCGTACCTGCTTGCGCACGCCAACCAGACGGGTTTCGAAACGCGGCACCGCCAGCCCGGACATGGCAGCCAATTCATTGGCCGTGCCGAACGTGTCTTGCACGGTTGCCAAGCCGGTATCGAATACGCCATCGAGCGCCAATATATCAATTTTCATGATTAAGCTTGTTTGGCAATAACGGTATCAAAGTAGTCAATATTGACAGTATGCAGCATCGTAACCGGCGCGTAAAGTGGCACCCATCGCATGCAACGCACCCCGCGGCCCGTAGCGATCCATCCAGGAGAACCATCATGATCAAATTCGCATTGTTTGCCCGTCTCGAAGCCAAACCGGGCAAGGAAGCCGCCGTCGCCGCGTTCCTCGAAAAAGGCCTGGCCATGGCAAGGGAGGAAAGTACAACGCCGATCTGGTTCGCGTTGCGCCTTTCGCCAACCACCTTCGGCATATTCGATGCGTTTCACGATGAAGCGGGTCGGCAGGCACATTTGACGGGGCCGATCGCCCAGGCCTTGATGGCGAATGCCGCGGATTTGCTGGCTTCGCCGCCGTCGATTGAACAGATTGACGTATTGGGATTGAAGAGCACTTACACTTCCTGAGCGACATTCCGATCGTGCAAAGGAAAAACGGAACGCAATGCGTTCCGTTTTTTTAACCGACATCGACAATCGTCAACGGATAGACCGTCGCGTCCGCATCAACGGTGATCGTCGTGATGCTCGTCATGCCGCCCCTCGTCGTGACGCTCGTCATGGCGGCCTTGGTCGTGATGATCGTCATGGCGATCTTCATGGCGGCCCTGGTCATGACGATCGTCATGACGCTCCATGTGCTCGTTGCGATAACGGGGCGCGTAGGAATTGCGATACCAGTTATCGTTGACGAAATAAACCGGGCGACCGCACGCATTGTACGTGCCGCAATATCTGCGCCAGTCATGTGCATGCCCGATCGGTACATGCAAATAGATCGGCGCCACGCCGACGCCAAATACGACGCCCGGCGCCGGGGTGTACATGCCTGGCGGCGGTGGAGCTGCGCCTACATCGATGCTGCCGTAGAAGTTGGGGTCACCGACGGCCACTACCGGAGCGCCGACGACAACTGCCGGTATGCCGACATTGACGTTAACATTGACGCCCGCGTATGCGGAAAAAGCCGCTGCGCCAAGCAAGACTGCCAACAAGGTTTTTTTCATTTCACGGCTCCATTTTTTAAATATACAGTCCTATAACGCCTCAACTGGCTTGGCGCTGACAGGTCCACGCAGATATTTTGCGGGAATTTGTAAATATGTATTGCTACAGCGTAGTCCCGCCCAAGCCCGCTCCACCCTTGCACTGGGCATATTCGCGGTCGCTGGCAAGTGCCGTTCACGATCCGGCCTATGGACAGGATACTCGCATTTGCCGACGCCGAAGGACCCGCCGACGGCGACAAGCTGGCATCGAAACTCGGCTGCTACTCTGCAGAAGATTGCATTTGACCAAGAAGGCGTTTGCCGCACCTTGCCAGGCGCGACCGAATAGGAAGATTGTTCGCCCTATACAAATGCTGGCGGTTCAGCGAGAATCGTCCAGGCTGTTACCGGATGAGGAAATGTATGAACATCTACGTTGGCCGAGTGCATATAACGCCGACCATAAATGGTCTTTCACGATTTCCCGCAGCATTCCCAGATTGCCAGGATCCCTGCATGTTTTCGATTTATTGACGCTGGTTTGGCCGCAGGTGGAAATCATCAAGGTGGAACGCATCGAGGCCGGTTACCACGATGATTTGGGCAATGTGGATCAAACCG
>FSYV01000062.1_pt1 | contig 26538 bp, 26 predicted proteins | sample 1638641 | NCBI WGS metagenome assembly FSYV01 (sample SAMEA3914813, study PRJEB12502) | metagenome | biome: forest; material: soil | place: Canada | collected 2011-07-07 | depth 0.3 m
GATCGGCTTGTCCGGGTACAGTTCCACGCATTGGCCGCCGACGGTCGGCAGCGAATCGATCACGTGCGCCTTGATTTCGAGCAGACCGAGTTCGAACACCTGGAACAATCCGACTGGCCCGGCACCGACGATCACGGCATCGGTTTCGATAGGGCACTGTTGCGACCCCGGTTGGTGGATGGTAATGCCGGCACTGGTTTCCATACGACTATCGAGTTCCTGTTTCATTTAGATTGGTGGTGAGCAGGCTTGCCGCGCGTCATTGAAGGCGGGCCGGTACGACACTCACGAAATAGCGATACCTGCGATCAAGACTTACGACCAAGGTTGCGCGCCGCACGGCCCGCAACCGACACAGTTGATCAACGCTCCAAGTACTTCAGCTTGTCCTGCACGTCTTTCCAATCGTCGGCGTCGGCCAGCGGCGCCTTGGTCTTGGTGATGGATGGCCATTTGCGCGCCAGTTCGATGTTGATCTTGAGGAATTGCTGCTGGTCAGCCGGAACGTCTTCTTCGGCATAAATGGCATTGACCGGGCACTCGGCAACACACACGGCGCAATCGATGCATTCATCCGGGTCGATCGTGAGAAAATTCGGTCCTTCGCGGAAGCAATCAACCGGGCATACATCGACGCAGTCCGTGTAGCGGCAGCGGATGCAGGATTCGGTCACAACGTGGGTCATAACAGTCCAATCTGTAAATATTTGAAGCAAGGTGCGCGGGAGAGTGGCACAAAAATCGGGGGACAAACACACAGGCACAAACATCACTGCCGCAAGTGCTTACAGCCCCGACCTCCCCAAAATGTCGCAAGACCCTGTATTTTAAGACAAATTCGTCACGGTAACAAACCGGCCTTATACAAAATGCGCATAAGCAAATACAGATCAATTGTCGCGCAGGCAAGGCTGAGTGCGTTGATCTAGGTCAAAAGTCGTTGCTGCACGCCCTTGGCCTACCCGCAAATCGGCTACACTTGCGGCTTGGAACCGATTTCACATGGGGAGCATGGGTGGACACTTCGAGCGCCAGAAAAGCGATTTTTGCGCGTATCCGCAAGGCCCAGGGACGCCCTGACCAACCCACGGAGCAGGAAACCGGCGCAGTGCGCGAGTATCTGCAACGCCACCCCGTCGGTCCGCGCCCGGACGTCGGCGCGGATTTACTGTTGCGTTTCCGCGAACAGGCGACACGCATGTTCGACACGCTCGATCATGTCGAGACCCTTGCCGACGTCCCCGCAGCCGTTGCGCGCTACCTCGACCGCGCCGGTATCGCGCGCGCCGCCATCGGCTGGGAAACCCTGGACCAACTCCCCTGGGCAGACGCAGGCGTCGCCTTCACCGCCCGGCCGCCGGTCAACGAGGATATGGTCGGCATCACGGGATGCTTTTGCGCGGTCGCCGAAACCGGCACGCTGATGCTGTTGTCCGGTCCCGGGACCTATGCTTCTGCCAGCCTGTTGCCGGAAACCCACATTGCTGTGCTCGCCGCCGACCGCATCGTTGCCTCGATGGAGGACGCCTTCGCGCTGGCGCGCGCCGAGCGCGGCGAGTTGCCGCGCGCCACCAATTTCATTTCCGGGCCGTCGCGCACGGCCGACATCGAACAAACCATTGTGCTGGGCGCGCATGGGCCGTATCGCGTGCATGTGGTGATCGTCGGCGCGCTGGGCACGGCATCATCGACGGCAGCCGGCCAATCCGCCTGATCCTCTGATGCTTTTTTCCAGATTCTCGCTGCTGGGTATTCCGCTGGAGTTCCTGTTTTTTGCCACCATCCTGGGCCTGATCGCGTTTGTGCCGCGTCATGCCGGCCCGGCTGCCATTGTCGGCGCGGCCTGCGTCACACTCTACAAGCTGCTCTTTTCACCGTTTGACGAGGGTAGCGGCGGGGCCGGCCTGGTGCGCCACGCAATGCACGAATGGGTCAGCCTCGGCAACCTGCTGGCATTGTTGCTCGGCTTTGCGATGCTGGCCAAGCATGTCGAAAACAGCCGCGCGCCGCTGGCACTGCGCCGTTATGTCGGCGCAAACTGGTATGGCGGCGTCGTGCTGCTGATCGGCATAGGCATTCTGGCCAGCGTGCTCGACAACATCGCCGCCGCCATGATAGGCGGCACGGTCGCGCGTTCGGTGTTTCGCGGCAAGGTGCATGTCGGATTTCTCGCCGCGATCGTGGCCGCGTCCAACGCCGGCGGTTCCGGCAGTGTGATCGGTGACACCACCACCACCATGATGTGGCTGGCCGGCGTGCCGCCGCGCGAAGTATTCCCGGCCTACATCGCCGCCGCCACGGCCTTGTTCATCGTCGCGATCCCCGCATCGCTGCAGCAGCATGCCTACTCGCCCGCGCAAGAGGATGATGGAGAGCGCCATGGCATCGACTGGCCCAGCATCGGCGTGGCCGGCTTCGTGCTGTTTCTCGCCATTGCGGCGAACCTGCTGATCAACCTTGAGTTCAGCGAGCGCGCCACGCTGTTTCCCTTCCTCGGCCTGTCGGTATGGATCGCATTGCTGCTGATGACGCCGGTGCGCCGCCCTGAATGGCTAGCCCTGCCGGGCGCCTTGCGCAGCGCATTGTTCCTCCTGGCGCTGGTCTGGTGCGCCTCGCTCATGCCGGTGGAAACCCTGCCGCCGGCCTCGTGGTTCTCCACCTGGATCATCGGCCTGGCTTCCGCTCTGTTCGACAACATTCCATTGACGGCGCTGGCGCTCAAGCAGGGCGGCTACGATTGGAGCTATGTGGCCTATGCAGTCGGCTTCGGCGGATCGGTACTGTGGTTCGGTTCATCGGCCGGCGTGGCTTTGGTCAACATGTTCCCCGAAGCGAAATCGGCGCGCACATGGTTGACCAAGGGTTGGCACGTCAGTGTCGGCTATGTTGTCGGGTATTTTGTCATGCTGGCGCTGCTGGGGTGGCATCCCGGGCAACGCTGAGGCGCGCCGGAATTGATGCCAGTGCCTCTGGCATCCTGAGCCGTGGGCCTCAGTTCGCTGCCTGAGCGTGCGAACCGGGCGCTTGACCAGGTCGGCGAAATCAACCCGGCCCGTTCAAGTATCTCCCGATAATATCCGTCTTTGTGTACGGACTTCCCGTTAGTTACCCTGTTATTTCTAAAAGGCTTGTAAAACAAATGGGAAAGGCACAATATTGCCAAAGCAGCATTTCGCGTTGAGTAACCTGGGTAACGAAACCGGGCGGTGCGATCTCCTGGCGACGGTTTGGGAACTACCGGACGCGGGTTTGCCGGGTGGCACTGGGTCGCGGACAACCTGACGAGATTGGCCCGGAACGAACGAGATCGACCACAATTGATGGTGACGCGAAAGTATTATGCAATCGACATTTTCCAGCGAACCGCATTCAAATGATTTGCAGCGTCTCGTGGTCGAGGCAGCGCCGAATGCGATGCTGATGATCAATCTCGAACGCCGGATCGTTTTGGTCAATCAGGCCGCAGAACACTTGTTCGGCTATGGCCGCGATGAACTGGTCGGTCAGCCGATCGAGATGCTGGTTCCGCAGCGCTATCGCGACAGTCATCCGCAGCATGTGAAGAGCTTTCTTTCCCAGCCCAAGGCGCGCGCCATGGGAGCCGGGCGCGAGCTGTTCGGGCAACGCAAGGATGGCACCGAAGTCCCTATCGAAATCGGACTCAACCCGATCGTGACCCCGGACGGTCTGTTTACCCTGGCGTCCATCATCGACATCACCGAACGCCAGCGCGCGCAGGAGCGTTTCCGCCTGGTGGTCGAGGCCGCGCCGAATGCGATGCTGATGATCGACCAGCAGCGCCGCATCAACCTGGTGAACCGCAAGACCGAAGATCTCTTCGGCTACGATCGCGACGAATTGCTCGGCCGGCCGATCGAGATGCTGGTGCCGCAGCGCTATCGCGAAAGCCATCCTGCGCAAGTGGAGGGATTTTTTGCTCAACCGAAAGTGCGCGCCATGGGCGCCGGACGCGAACTCTTCGGGCAGCGCAAGGACGGGACCGAAGTGCAGATTGAAATCGGGCTCAATCCGATCGAGACGCCGGAAGGGCTCTGTACGCTGGCGTCGATCATCGACGTCACCGAACGAAAGCGCGCCGAGCAGCGGTTTCGCCTGGTCGTGGAAGCGGCGCCCAACGCCATGCTCATGATCGATACGGCGCGCAACATCACCCTGGTGAATCAACGTACTGAGGATTTGTTCGGCTACGATCGCAACGACCTGCTTGGCCAACCGATCGAAACGCTGGTGCCCGAGCGATTCCGGGCTCGTCATCCGGGATTCGTGCATGGCTTTTCCACGGATCCGAAGGCGCGTCCCATGGGCGCGGGGCGCGAATTGTTCGGCCGGCGCAGGGATGGCACGGAGATCCCGATCGAAATCGGCCTCAACCCGATCGAAACGCCCGACGGGTCTTTCACTCTCGCATCCATCATCGACATCAGCGAACGCAAACGCGCCGAGGCGGCGCATGAGCGTCTGGCTGCGATCGTGGAGTATTCTGACGATGCCATCATCAGCAAGGCACCGGACGGCAGTATCGTCAGTTGGAACCATGGCGCCGAACAGCTTTTCGGCTATGGCGCCGAAGAGGCGATGGGACAGCCGGTCTTCATGCTGGTTCCCGATCGCCTGATGGAGGACGAGCTTCGTCTGCTAGATCAAATGCGGCGCGATGAGCGTCTCAACCACTTCGAGACGATCCGGCGTCGCAAGGACGGCAGTGAAGTCGATGTATCGGTGCGTCTTTCGCCTATCAAAAATGCGGCGGGCGAAGTGATCGGCGAATCGAGCATCATGCGCGATATTACCGAGCTGAAGCGGCGCGACGCCGAACTTCAACGCAGCAATGCGGAACTGGAGCAATTCGCCTACGTCGCATCGCACGATCTGCAGGAACCGTTGCGCATGGTCGCCAATTACACCGAACTGCTGGCGCAAAGGTACCGCGGCAAGCTCGACGAGAAGGCCGACAAGTACATCCACTATGCCTCCGACGGCGCCCGGCGCATGCAGCGGCTGGTGGCCGACCTGCTGGCTTATTCGCGCGTCGGCTCCCAGGGCAAGCCGCTCGTGCCGGTGGACGCCGGCGCAGCGCTTGGCGGTGTGCTGGAGAGCCTTCAGACGCTGATTCGCAATGCCGGCGCACAAGTCGAATACGACGTGCTGCCGGTTGTCCTGGCCGATGAAGTCCAGTTGCGGCAACTGTTCCAGAACCTCATCAGCAACGCCATCAAATTTCGCTCGGAATCGGTGCCGCGCGTGGTGGTGAAGGCGTCCGGCGCAAGCGGGCGCTGGCTGTTTACAGTGAGCGACAATGGCATCGGCCTGGACATGCAGCATGCGACGCGTATATTCCAGATGTTCCAGCGTTTGCATGAACTTGGCCGTTACGAAGGCAGCGGGATCGGACTTGCGATCGCGAAGCGCATCGTCGAACGGCATGGCGGAACGATATCAGTGGATTCACAGCCGGGCAGAGGAACCACGTTCTCCTTCTCGCTCAAACGTGTTTCGAAAGGTGAGCTATGAGTGCAACCGTACGAATTCTCCTGGTGGAGGATAATCCAGGCGACGCCGACCTCACCAAGGAGACGCTGGAGGCCGGCAGGTTGCATGTCGATATTTCCGTCGTGATCGATGGAGAAGAAGCGGTTGCCTATATGTTTCGCCGACATCCATACGAGCACGTCGAAAGACCGGATATCGTTTTGCTAGACTTGAATCTGCCCAAGAAAGGCGGGCAGGAAGTTCTCGCCGAGATCAAGCAGCACATCTCGTTGCGCACGATTCCGGTTGTCATACTGACTTCGTCCGATGCAGAACGCGATATCGTCAGGAGCTACCAACTCGGTGCCAATTGCTACGTTACCAAGCCGGTCGGTCTTGAGGCGTTTCAGTCTGCAGTGCGGTCGGTGGAAAATTTCTGGTTCTCTGTAGTGAAACTGCCATGAGCCGGAACGATAGGGAAGCCGTCGCGTTCAAACAATTGGGTCATGCCCGGGAGACCGATTGATGGCGAATAATGCTGCCGCCCGCATGGTCGCTCCAGACTGGGAAACGCCGTTGGATCAGCGCCGCATTCTGCTGGTCGAGGACAACCCCGGCGATGCCGATCTTGCGCGCGAACGTCTTGCCGAGGCGGACTCTCCGGCTTTCGATGTCTGCCATGCAATGACGCTGGCAACGGCGATCGAATTGCTGGGATCGCACCCGGTCGACGCCATCATCCTCGACCTTGGGCTGCCCGATTCACGCGGCGTCGAAACCGTCAGCCGGCTCAAGATCGTGTCGCGCGACATCCCCATCATCGTCGTCTCCGGCTACGTCGATGAAAATTTGCGCACGCTCGCGATCGACGAGGGGGCCGAAGACGTCTTTACCAAGGACGAATCCAACAGCCGGCTGTTCTGGCGCAGCGTGCTGCAGATCATTGAACACAGGCGGGTGCAAAACCGGCAGTTGCAAACACTACTTGACGCAACGCCGGATGCCATCCTCGTCGTCGATCGCCTCGCTGCCATACGCTATGTCAACCGTGCGGCGCTCGCCCTGTTCGCACGCCGCCGCGAAGATATGCTTGGCGACAAGCTGGATTTCGTGCTGAAAAATGGAGCGCCGGCCGAGATGGTCGTGCCCCATGAGAGCGGGGAGCGCGTCTGCGAAATGCACGTCGTGCCATTGCAGGAGTGGCACGACGATTCGACCTCCCTGGTGGTGCTGCACGACATCACCGAGCGCAAGCAGGCAGAGGCGCTTCGTGTGCATAGCGTGGAACTTGCGGCGCAGAATCGCCAAATCCTGGAGGCAAGCCGCCTCAAGAGCATGTTTCTTGCCAACATTTCACATGAACTGCGCACGCCGATGAATGCCATCATCGGATTTTCGAATGTTTTACACGATGGATTGGTCGATAGCACTTCGCCTAAATACAAGGAGTTCCTTGGCTATATCGTCAGCGGCGCCAACCACCTTCTGCAATTGATCAACAACTTGCTCGACCTCGCCGCGATCGAAGCCGGCAAACTCAGGTTTGGTCCGGAATCGGTCGATCCTTCCGCAGTGATCCATGAAGTGGTGGCCGTCCTCGGTACGTTGGCGATGGAGAAGCGCATCCGCGTCGATATCGATGCGGATGCGTCGCTGAAACAAGTTTTTCTTGATCCCGGACGTCTTAAGCAGGTGCTCTACAATTATCTCTCCAATGCTTTGAAGTTCACTGAGGATGGCGGGAGCATAGCCATTCGCACCTTGGTCATCAATGACAGGCTGTTTCGCGTGGAAGTCGCCGACACCGGCGTGGGAATCGATCAGGTCGATATTGCACACCTGTTCTCCGAGTTTCACCAGATCGAATCGAGCATGGGCAAGACTCAACAAGGCTCCGGGCTAGGGTTGGCGTTGACCAAGCACCTGGTCGAAGCCCAGGGCGGTTCGGTCGGCGTCAGCAGCGTGCGCGGCGAAGGTAGCGTGTTCTTTGTCGTGCTGCCGCGCGTAGCGGCTTTCGGGGAAGCAATAAGATGACCATACTCGTCGTTGACGATCAACCGGCAAATCGCGCGCTGATGGAATATTTGCTGCAAATTCTCGGCCACCAGTCGCGTACGGTGCAGGATGCACAGTCGGCCCTGGACGCCATTGCGGAACAGAAACCGTACCTGATCCTGATGGATGTGCAATTGCCGGGCATCGACGGCTTGGAACTGACGCGCAGGATCAAAGGTAACCCCGCTACCGAAGACATCTACATCGTGGCGGTGACCGCCTGCGCGATGCCGGGCGACCGGGAGGATGCCCTGGCGGCCGGCTGCGACGGCTATCTCGCCAAACCGATCGACATGGAAAGTTTCTCGTCCACGGTGGCGCAGTTTTTTTGCGCGAAGAAGCTACCTGGTATACGGTTGCAATGAAATCGGAAGTGCCGGCCGCGTCTGCGGCCCGGGAAGGTGTTGCGGAGCTCACCGTGCGTCCCTTTCCTTGTTCCCGAGTCCACAGCACTGGACACTACCTGCCCAAAACGTCCCTGACCATATTGGTGAAGTTCTGCACATTGATCGGCTTGGCGATATAGTCGTCGCAGCCGGCGGCTTCGATCATTTCGCGGTCGCCTGTCATGGCACAGGCCGTCATTGCCACGATCTTGACGTGGCGGGTTTCGGGGCTGGCTTTGAGCAGGCGGGTGGCGGTCAAGCCGTCCATGCCGGGCAATTGGATATCCATGAGTATCAGTTCCGGCGGCTGTTCTTGCGCCAGGCGGATACCCTCCTCGGCGTCGAATGCCTGAATGGTTTCGAAACCGGCGATTTCGAGCAGCATGACAGCCAGTTTCATGTTGAGAATATTATCTTCAATCAAGAGGATCCGAGCCATACCTTCGTCCAGTCGTGTGATCGCGCTTTACCGTAGCGTCTGCCAGGCCGCGCGCGTGCATGTCCGCAGGCATAGTCCATCCAGCGGCACGATAGTCATTCTATCTTGCATTGGCGCCGCGCACCTGAAAAGCGATTGCATCGAGTTCCTCCCTGTGCATCGATCAGCGCAAGCCGGTGCCTGTCCGATTTGGGCAGCCAGGCCACTTCCTGGCCGGCATCGCCCAGATCAGCCTGGTCGAGGCGAAATTGCCCTGCGGGCGGTATCATGTCGCAACCTGTTTATTTGCCGGAGCACACATGAAGCACAAGATTTTGATCGCGCGCGCGGTCTTTCCCGAAGTGGTCACCCGCCTGAGCGAGCACTTCGAAGTCGTCGCCAACCAGGAAGACCGCATCTTTAGCGCCGAAGAGTTGAGCCAGCGTGCCGCCGGCATGGACGCCTTGATGACGACCGGTAGCGAGCGCATAAGCGCAGGCCTGCTGGCAGCCAACCCCGGCCTGAAGGCGGTATGCAACATGGCGGTCGGTTTCAACAATATCGATGTCGATGCCGCCACTGCGGCTGGCGTCATGGTGACCAACACGCCAGACGTGTTGAATGAAACCACGGCCGACTTCGCCTGGGCGCTGATGATGGCGGCTGCGCGCCGCATCACCGAGGCGGAACAATGGCTGCGAGCGGGGAAATGGGACCGCTGGCGCTACGACATGCTGCTCGGCGCCGACCTGCACGGCGCCACGCTCGGCATCATCGGCATGGGGCGCATCGGCCAGGCGGTGGCGCGGCGCTCCACCGGATTCGGCATGCGCGTGATCTATCACAATCGCTCGCGCCTGGAACCGCAGCTCGAAGCGGCGGCCAACCAGGCGCAATTGGTCGGCAAGGAAGAGTTGCTGCGGTCGGCCGATCACGTGATGCTGGTGCTACCGTACTCTGCTGCGACGCACCACACGATCGGCGCAGCCGAACTGGCGCTGATGAAGCCGGGCGCGACGCTGACCAACGTCGCACGCGGCGGCATCGTCGACGACGCGGCCCTCATTGCAGCCTTGCGCGAACGTCGCATTGCCGCAGCGGGGCTGGACGTGTTCGAGAACGAGCCGGCGTTGAATCCAGGTTTCCTTGAACTGCAGAATGTGGTGCTGACACCACACATCGCGAGCGCGTCGGCACCAACGCGCTTGGCAATGGCGAATTGCGCGGCAGATAATCTTATTGCAGCACTGTCAGGATGGCGCCCGCCGAACCTGCTGAACCCTGCAGTCAATAAAAAGGAAGACTAGGAGACATGGCCGATATCAGCATCACGCAAAAGCACAAGCTGTCGCACAAGAAGGCCAAGGCCGCTGCACAAAAGGTGGCCGAGCAACTGGCGGAGGAATACGGCATCAGTGCCGAATGGGATGGCGACGTGCTGAACTTCAAGCGCAGCGGCGTGACAGGCACGCTGGAATTGTCAGAACACGTGGCGCAGATGGACATCACACTCGGCTTCATGCTCAAGGCCTTTGCCGCGACCATAGAAGAGCACGTGCACAAGAACATGAAGAAGGTCTTCAGCGCATAGTCACGATCGATTGCGTGATGGGCGCATGAAGACCAAGGGACAGCGCCAGGGGACGGCGAATTCGAGCCTTCAATCAATCCTTCAATTCGTTGATCAGGTCGACATACTGTTGCATCGCGTCTTCCTTCGACGTGCCCTTGAGGGCGTCCCAGGCGTCCCATTTTGCGCGCGCGACCATATCGGTGAAGCCGGGACGCTTGCCGTCCGCATCGCCGCTGCTGGCCTGCTTGAACAGGGCGTATATTTTCAGCAGCGTCATGTTGTCCGGACGTTCCGGCAGATTTTTCGAATCGGCGAGGGCTTGGTCGAATTCGGCTTGCAGCGTCATGGTGGTCTCCAGATGAAAAGTGTGATTGGGGGAGTGGGCACCTCAAGAGTCGTCGCGAGCGCCGTATGGTAGGGCCGCACGGTCGATTGCTGGAGGTACCCTGCAATTCGTTGCCAAACATAACACAATAGGAAGTGGCGTAGAAGCGCGCAATTAGAATACATTATCGAATCGGGTAGGCCACGCGTTGAGCGCGGATGCCGCCAATGCCAACCAGGAGTTCCTGCATGTTGCCTGAAAAAATGTTGCAGCGCGAGAAAATGTCCACCGTCGATACGGCGTGGCTGCGCATGGATTCGTCGGGCAACCTGATGATGATCGTCAGCGTATTGATGTTCGATCAGCCACTCGACATGGCGCGTTTCAGGCACACGATGAAACGGCGCTTTCTCAGCTATCGGCGCTTTCGCAGCCGCGTGGTGCAGGATGTGACAGGCGCGTGGTGGGAAGAGCAGCAGGTCGACCTCGATGATCACATCGTGCATAGCCGCCTGCCATCCGTCAGGGGAGCCGGCAACAAGCAGGCGCTGGAACAGATGGTCGGCGAATTGTCGGCCACGGCGCTCGACCAGGGCCGGCCGTTGTGGCAGATACACGTGGTCGACAATTGCGTCGGTGAAGACGGCAAGGTACGCCAGGGCGTGATCATCCGCATACACCATTGCATTGCAGACGGCATTGCTTTGGTGGGCGTGCTGCTTTCCATGTTCGACGCCACCCGCGGCGCGTCGCTCGAAGGCGCGCCGATTGAGGATGACACGCATCAGGATGAATCCAGCGACGAGAGCGAGGACGACATCAACGGGGCCGATGCCGACAATGCGTGGACACAACTGCTCCAACCGGTAACCAAGACCACCATCACGGCGATCAACCTGTCGACCTCGATGATGACCAAGTATCTGCTGACGCTGGCGGAATCGAACAAGATGGTCGCGCGACTCGCCGAGGTGGCCCATATCAGCGGCAAGCTGACGCAAGATGCGATCAAATTGATGGCCATGGTGGAGGATACGCGTACCAGCCTGAAGGGCAAGCCGCTCGGCAACAAGTGCGTGGCCTGGAGCGAGCCGCTGCCGCTGGGCGAAATCAAGGTGGTCGGCAAAGTGCTCGGCGCGTCGATCAACGATGTGCTGATGTCTTCCGTGGCGGGCGCGATCGGGGCCTACCTGCGTAGCAAAGGCGAAGCGGTGGCCGAAGATGCCGGCCTGCGCGCGATGGTGCCGGTCAACCTGCGCAAATCGTCGCGCGAGGAAAAGCTCGGTAATGCCTTTGGCCTGGTGCCCCTGATCCTGCCGATCGGCATGGAAGACCCGCTGGCGCGCCTGCACGAAGTGCACAAGCGCATGGACGAGTTGAAAGGCGGCTACCAGGCGCTGGTGGCGATGGCCGTGCTCGGCGTGCTCGGCGCCACGCCGCGCCAGATGCAAAACGAAATCCAGAATTATTTCGCCAAGAAAGCCACGGCCGTGATGAGCAACGTGCCGGGTCCGCAGGCACCGCTCTACCTGGCCGGCAGCCAGCTCGATCAGATCATGTTCTGGGTACCGCAATCGGGCGACATCGGTGTCGGCGTATCGATCCTCAGTTACAACGGCGGCGTGCAGTTCGGTATCGTGACTGACGACGCCGTTGCGGAAGACCCGAAAAGCATCATCGAGCGGTTTGAACCGGAGTTTGAAAAGCTGGTGCTGATGGCGCTGATGGCGGAGTGGCCGGCATCATAGTGTAGCGAGGGGGTAGGCTGGGACGAGTCCCATCTATTGCGGGTGATAATCGATTAATTGCTGGGACTCGTCCCTGCCTACACTACGTTCCAGCGTACAATATTGGCTACCCAATGCAGGCGCCGGGCTATTGCGCCTCGCCATCGCCCTTGAAAAAATAAATCACGCCAAGCACAAAGATAATGATCGGCATGCCGATTGCGACAAATCCTTGTTCGCTGAAATGACGTACGTTGGCGAAAAACCAGATGGCACCAACGATCATGCCGATCAAGCCAGAAGTCTTCTTGCTCCACATGCTGACGCTCCCCGGCTGTGTCACAAAATGCGCGCGAATCGGCGATCGCATGCGTTGCGCGCTGCGCACCGGCAGCTCGCAACACATGCCGCTTCGATCACTGGTTGCTGACGCCCAGCAGTTCCACGTCGAAAATCAGGTTGGCAAACGGCGGAATCACGCCGTCACCGCCGCCTTTTGCGCCATAGGCCAGCTCGGACGGCACCACCAGGCGGCGGCGTCCGCCGATGCGCATGCCGGCCACGCCCTCGTCCCAGCCGCGGATGACTTTGCGTTTGCCGAGCGGGAAAGTGAGCGGCGTGCCGCTATCGCGGCTGGAATCGAACTTGGCGCCGCGGCTGCCGTCCGGTTGCTGCAGCCAGCCGGTGTAATGCACGCTGACGCTGTTGCCGTTGACGGCGACCGTGCCCTTGCCAACGATCAGGTCGCGGTATTGCAGCCCTGAGGCGGTGGTGATCATCTCGAATGGGCTGCTCGCGGGTGCCGGGGCGGCCACCGGCACCGGGGCAGGCGTTGCGGGCTCGTCGACTGCGAGGGCACTCAGGGAATACAACAGGCCGGTGCACGCCAGGGCGGCTGCCGCGCGGACGCGCCGTATCATGCGATCGCGCTGCATCATACCTCCAGCAATTCCACTTCGAAAATCAGGGTTGCGTTCGGCGGAATCACGCCTCCCGCGCCGCGTGCACCGTAGCCGAGCGCGGCCGGGATGATCAGCTTGCGCGCGCCGCCGACCTTCATGCCTTGCACGCCTTCGTCCCAGCCCTTGATGACATGGCCGGCGCCGAGCGGAAAGTCGAACGGTTCATTGCGATCCTTGCTGGAGTCGAATTTCTTGCCGGCACTGCCATCGGCGTTTTGCAGCCAACCCGTGTAATGCACCGTGACATGCACGCCCGCTGCGGCTTCGGCGCCTTCGCCTACGGTGATTTCTTCAAATTGCAGTCCAGACGCTGTGGTGACGGTTGACATGGGCTTTTCCTTCAAATAGGGGTAGTGAAGGCCGAGATTGTAGCAGGTGGCGCGGCCGCCGCAGCGATTTGCGCAACGCAACGACGCCAATTGCCTTAACGGCCTTCAGGAACCCTCGAAGGCGATTTGACCGGAAACCGTCTCACATTTGCATTTGAAAATTTAGTCAATTCGGGTATCGTCGTGACACTTTCCGTGTTTCCACTACTCAAGGATCAAACCCTCACTTTCACTTCACGGGCAAGGGAATACATGCAACCAGAATTGTTAATTGGGCAAGGGCCATACCTGTCGACCCAATTCGCCGGACAACGTGAGATTCGCTTCGCCTGGGCGGCGTTGGTGGTTTCCGTCCTGATATTTTCGCTGGCAGTCCCGTTTGCGCGCACGCCGCTTGCCCAGGTGCCCGCATTCATCCCAATCTATGTTTCGTCGCTCGTGATTTGCGACCTGATCACTGCAGTCCTGCTGTTCGGGCAATTCAGCGTTCTGCGTTCGACGCCGCTATTGATATTGGCCGGCGCGTACCTCTTCACGGCGTCGATTACCTCGGCATATGCACTCATATTCCCGGGTTTGTTTGCGCCGACCGGCCTTTTTGGCGCAGGCCCCCAGACCAGCTCGGCAATGTATATGTTCTGGCATGGCGGCTTTCCGCTTGCCATCATGGCTTACGCGAAGCTCAAACAACTGGAGCGCCGGGATGCGGAGCGCCTTCATCGATTCGAAGGCGGCACAAGAGGCGCAATCGCATGCATGGTCGCAGGCGTGCTCGCCGTGGTCACCGGATACACCGTATTTGCGACGTGGGGGCGCGACTACATACCAGTTTTCCTGGAGGGCAATCACACTACGCGGATTGGCCATTTGTTCTTGACTGGTATCTGGATGCTCAGTCTTGCCGCACTTCTGTCGCTATGGCTGCGTAAGACGCACACAGTACTCGACATTTGGCTGATGATCGTCACCGGCGTATGGTTGTTCGATATTGCCTTGGCTGCCATGCTCAATTTCGGCCGGTATGACCTCGGCTGGTACGTCGGCCGGATCTACGGGTTGGTGTCGGCGAGTTTCCTGTTGATCGTTCTCCTGCTCGAAAATGGGCGGCAGTATGCCAGGCTGGTTCAAGTGTCCGTCGAGCTTGCCGCAGCAAACAATGCGCTTGGCGAATTATCGAGACATGATGCGCTGACGGGACTTGGAAATCGGCGTTTCTTCGACCAATATCTGACCGATCAAATTGCCTTGGCGCATCGCCACGGGAGGGCGTTGTCACTGGTGTTGTGCGATGTTGATCATTTTAAGGGATACAACGACCTGTACGGGCATCAAGCGGGAGATGAATGTCTCGTGCAAGTTGCTGCCGCGCTCCTATCCTGTTGCCAACGGCCCGCAGATCTGGCGGCGCGTTATGGTGGCGAAGAGTTTGCCATTATTCTTCCCGAAACCGACTTGGCTGGAGCGATTCAAGTTGCGGAAGCGGTGCGAAATGCAGTGCTGAATTTGAAAATTCCGCACGGACAGTGTTCAACAGGAAACTTTGTGAGCATCAGCGCCGGTGTTTCCGTGCTGCTCCTCGACGAGCGAATGGACGGGCAGCAGCTGATTGCGTCTGTCGATCAAGCCTTGTACAGGGCGAAGGATTTGGGACGCGACCGAGTATCATGCGCTCCACCTGCGCCGGTGTTGACCGATAGTTGAGGTTTTGATTCGACATCGCCATTCGACGTAGGCAAGTTTGCGCGCCAGAGATACGCTGCGTTTCCATTCCTGCAAACCTTCCAGAGGCATCGACTTGAAGTGCCAAGATCACATTGATCGAGGGTGGATCTTCAAACAAACAACCAAGCCAGCAAAAATAAGGGCAAGGAATCGGGCAAAAAAAAGCCGACCCTTTCGGGTCGGCAAGTCGTTTCATGCTGCCACGGAAAATTACAGGCCGAGATCCTTGACGAACTCGTTGGTGTAGGACAAGCCGGTGTCGCGATCGAACGACCAGAAATGCAGGCCGGCGATGCCGTTGGCTTTGGACCAGGACGACAAGGTGTCGGTATCGGCGATGGTGAAGGTTTCACCGCCGGTATCGTTGGCGCCGCTCATCGGAGTCAGTTCGATCTGGCTATACGGCAGCTTGTAGTAGCCATGGAAGTCCATCGCTGCCTGGATCGCCGACTGGCCCATTTCGCAGGCACCGCCGCTGAGCACGCAGTTGACGGCTGCTGCCCCGCCGTAGTCCATGGTCATCAGGTTGACATAGTAGTTGGTCAAGCCGGCCGACTGAATGGCGCTCATTACCGCGATACCCATCGAGCCGAGCGGATTGGGCGATGAGGAGCCCATGTCGACAGCTGTCGAGGAACCGCTCTTGCTGGTTGCCAACGTGGCGATGGTGAAAGAGAAGCGCATGTTCGGATACTTCGATTGCGCTGCCTTGACGCGCGCCACCAGGTTGGCGATATCGGATGCGCTTTGGCCTGCTTCAATGTCGAAGTCCACCCCGATCATGGCCGAGGAGTTGTACAGGTTGACGAAGGTGTCGAAGCCCGCATCGGAGGTGCAGGTGAAGGAGCCTGCTTCACCGCCCGTGGAAACGATGTATTGTTTGCCGGCTGTCACGAAAGGCTGCACATTGGCCGAAGCAAACGTGGTGTTGACCATGCCGCCCCAGTTTTCCGAACCGCAGGCGCCGGTGGCAAAGGCCCAGGTCAATACCTTGTTATGCGAAGGCATGGCGGTAGTGATGACTTGCGTCGAACCGCCGGCTGCGCTTTGCATTGCGTCCGTGTTCCAGTTGGTGCTGACCGTGACGTCCTTGTACGGGCTGAACACGAAACTTGGCGTCGGTGTTGGCGTTGGCGTTGGAGTCGGTGTCGGCGTAGGTGTTGGTGTTGGGGTCGGAGTAGGCGTCGGAGTAGGCGTCGGAGTGCCGCTGCAGGCAGCCGAAGTCACTTGCGTCCATGCCTGGGTCCATGCCGAGCCGGTTCCCGGTGCATAGTACGACGATGCTGTCGACGAACACCAGCCTGGAACCGTACACTGATAGTAGCCGCCGGCATTGGAGACGACTTGGTTCAATGCATACGAGGTGCCTGCCGAATAGGTGGCGCAACCTGGTGTGGGCGTCGGTGTTGGTGTTGGTGTTGGTGTCGGGGTAGGCGTCGGTGTAGGAGTTGGCGTGGGTGTAGGGGTAGGTGTTGGCGTCGGGGTCGGGGTCGGCGTGGACCCGCAGGAGCCATCCGAAGTCCACGGCTGGCCGCTGCCTGCACCGCCGCTGCTGGTCGATGGGTTATTGCCCTGCGTCCACCAGTTTGCCGTGTAGTTGACACCGTTGTAGCTGACGGTGGCGCCGCCGTTGTAGGCCGTACTCGCGCTCCATGCGCCGTAGCAGGTCGCCGCTGCCTTGACGTTACGCGTCAGTGCCTTGGTGCTGGCATTGAGGCTGTCGCCCGAACTGGCACTGCCGCCGCCGCAACCGGCCAGCATGCTGCCGACCAGGCTCAATACCAGGGTACTCGCAATTTTTGTATTCATGGTTCTCTCCTCGAAGTTTTGATGTTGTGCGAGGAGCTTGCCGTATACGGGGAAGTCAATCAGGGCGATTGCGCAAGAGACGCCGCATGCAATCGCTTTACCGTGCTGCCGTGATCGAAGTGGGATTGCAAGGCCGGGCTTTTGGCAGCCCGTTACCGTTTCCTCCTATCACAACAACCTGTCCTACCTCCCTTGTACCTGCAAGCTCCCGGCTTTGCTTTTCGGCAGGTCCAAAAACCTGTTGCGCGAATTCCCTGCTCCAACCCTGAACCTCTCGCAACGATTTTCAGACATGCTCTTTTTGCAGCCAGATGTTTTTTTGAACAGCCGGGAGCAGAATGGATTCATGGAAACACAGCGTCAAGTGGTTTTATAAAAACAAGATCAATTTAATACCACTTAAATACAACAGTGCCTATCAGCGTGGCAAGGAAAGGCACTCTTCGGCTCTTTCTGCGATACCACTCCCCGGCTGAGGTCGTCTATAAGAAAATGATATTGATACAGCGCATTTGGCGAGCGTTTTGCGACGCACAATGTGGTAGCTTTGTTCGATGGCAAAAAAACAAGTGGTATGTTTTTTTGAAAGACCACTTTCCCTGAAAGAATATGTGGTCTTAAGGCTGTTTTTATCAGCCCCGGTAAGCTCCATTCGATGGCTACTGCGCACACGGTTTTTTTCCCTCAGCGTAGAATGCGGGTTTTCCTCCTCGCCGGATTTGCCCATGTCCGTATTTTGCAAGTTGCCTCAGTGCCGGCATTCCGCTTTGTGTTCGGCTGGCCTCGTCGCGCAATGAAGGCGCTGCTGTTTTCCTTCGGCCGGGGCCTGGCATCGCAACTGCATCCGCGCATGCTGCTGTTGACGCTGTTGCCTTTTGCCTTTGCCACGGGGCTATGGGCCGTCCTGCTGTGGCTTGGGCTGCAACCGCTGATCGATGCAATCCAGCGCTATTTTGCCGAGCACGATGCCTACGCCGCCAGCGGCAAGTGGCTCGCGTTCATGGGACTGGCCGCGCTCAAGACATTGATCGTGCCCTTGATTGCCATGTGGCTGCTGTTGCCGCTGATGCTCATCACCGCCTTGATATTTGTCGGATTGATGGCGATGCCGGCCATCGTGCGCCATGTCGGCAAACATCATCATCCAACCCTGGAGCGGCGCCATGGCGGCAATGTCCTTACCTTGCTGTGGGTGACGCTCAGTTCCCTTGTGATTTTTTTCGTACTGTGGATTGCCACCTTGCCGCTGTGCGCATTGCCGGTGATCGGCTTTGCCATCCAACCGCTGTTGTGGGGCTGGCTGACTTGCCGTCTGATCGCCAGCGAAGTCCTGGCGGTTTATGCCGACAAGGCCGAGTGCGCCGAACTGATGCGCAGGCATCGCTGGCAATTGTTGTTGATCGGCACACTATGCGGCGCGCTGGGCGTCGCGCCCTCCCTGTTATGGCTGGGCGGTCCTTTGGTGTGGGTGCTGTTCCCGCTATTTGCTGCGCTTTCGATCTGGCTTTACGTGCTGGTTTTCACTTTTTCCGGTTTGTGGTTTTCGCATTACGGGCTCACGGCAATCGCCGCGCATCGCCGCGGGCGGACGCTCGAAGCCGAGATTGTCATTGAAGAACGCGCACTGACGCAGGAATGATGTGCCGGTAATTCGGCCCAAGGCCGCCCGGACAGGCAATGAACTTGCTATGATTAGACTTTAGACGATAGATGGATTTATGTTCGATTACTTGTTCAAGAAACAAAACGAGACCGATTCAATGTCACGCGTCACCCAGAAAACCGCCGATGGTGCAGCCGGGCAGTCCGAAGCCCAGAGCAATGCCGGTCGCGACAAGGAAGCTGCGCTGCAGCAGGCCAATGCGCTGTCCGCTGAAGAATCGGCGGCGGTTGAATTCATCCTGCAATGCCAGTTTGCCGATGCGCGCCTGATTGCGGCCCAGCATGTGCATTCCAAGAGCATGCTCGAGCGGGTCTTGCCGGCAATGCGCAATGCCGATCGGCGCGTGGCCAAGCTGGTGCAGTCCCGCCTTGATGCGCTCGTTGCCGAGCAACAGGGGCGCGAACAGGCGCAACTCTGCATCGAGCAGGCGCAGCGCCTGAGCGACGAGCCGCACCTGATGCCGAACCAGGTCGTCGATCTCGATCACGCCTGGAGGTTGGTCAAGGCGCCCGAGGCCAGCCTGCAGCAGGCGTTCGACGCCGTGCGTGGCGTCCTGCGCGTGCGCCTCGAGAAACAGGCCGAGTTGCAGCATGAAGTCATCCAGCGCACCTCGATCCTGCGCGATCTGGCGCAGCGCGCCTTCGACATGGACGAACAGAAGTTGAGCGTGATCCTCGACCAGGTCGAGCAAGAAATGGCGCAATGTCTGGCCGCGCCGGAAGCGGTCGGCATGCCGAAGAACCTGCTGAGCGATTTTTCGGCCCTGCATCAGCAATGCAAGGCAGTGCTGGCTTCATTGGGCGAATCGAAGCAGTTGCTGGAAGCACGCGAGGCACTGCTGGCCGGCTGGGAACAGCATGCTACCGGCCTCAAGCCGGAAACGCTACGCGCGCAATGGCACGCCTTGCCGCCTGGAACGTCTGCCGAGGCGCTGCAGCAGCGCTTCGAGGCATTGCTGCACAGTCTGGACGAAGCGCACAAGTTCCACAAACAGGAGGCCAAGGTCGCGCGCGAAGCGTCGCAAGCGGCACGCAGCAAACTCGGTGAAACCCTCGATGCGATGGAAAAGGCCTTGCGCGAAGGCGCGGTGCGCCAGGCGCTCGAACTCGAAAAGCAGGTGCGCGCCCAAGAGACGCAAAAGCTGCACATGAACGCCGATGATGCCGCCCATTTGGCGCGGCTGCGCGGTGAGCTCAAGAGCATGCAGGGCTGGGCTAAATGGGGCGGCAACGTCTCGCGCGAAGAGCTGTTGAAAGCGGCTGAAGAAATGGCGGGCAAGAGCATGCCGGTCACCGAATTGGCCAAGAAGGTTGGCGGGTTGCGCGAGCACTGGAAGGAACTCGATGTCTCGGCCGGTCCCGCCAGCAAGGATCTGTGGGAGCGTTTCGATGCCGCCTGCACGACGGCCTACGCGCCGGCAGCGGCGCACTTCAAGAAATTGGCCGACGAACGCCAGACCAACCTGCACGCCGCAGAGGCGCTGCTCGTCGAAATCCGGCAATTCGCCCGGAACAATGTCATCCAGGCCGAATCGACGGAATCGGCACAATCAACACAATCGGCACAATCAACACAATCGGCAGAATCCGCCAAGCAAGCCGAATGGAAGGCGATTGCCGCGTTTTGCACGCGCACCGATCAGGCCTGGCACCGCCTGGGTGTGATCGAGCGCAAGGAAAAGAAGCGGCTCGACCAGGAATTCAAGGAAGCCATGCACACGCTGCGCGACCCGTTGGCCGGGCAGCAGGAACAGGAAGCGCAGCAACGTGCGGCCTTGATCGCCCAGGTGCAGGCGCTGAATCCGGCTGAACGTGCGGCGCTGGACAAGCTCAAGACGCTGCAGGAACGCTGGCAACAACGTGCCAAAGCCCTGCCTTTGGAGCGCAAGCAGGAACAGGCCTTGTGGCAGCAATTCCGCGCCGCTTGCGATGCGCTGTTTGCCAAGCGCAAGGAATTCGCCGCCGGCGCCGATGCCGAACGCAAACAGCATATGGCCGAGAAAGAAGCCCTGAGCGCGGCGCTGGAAACAGCAACCGGCGACACCGTCGCTGCGATCTCGGCATTGTTGCGCGACGCCAAGGATCAATGGAGCAAGATCGGCCAGGTCCCGCGTGCGCAGGAGCAGCGGGTGGAGGGCCGATTCCACGCTGCCACCGGCGCGCTGCAAAAGCGCCTCGACGACATCAAGCGCAAGGCGCAACAAGCCGAGCAGGGGGCATTGTTCAACAAGTTGCGGCATTGCCATGCCGTGGAGCAGGCCTTGGTCGACGGGCACGAAGTCACGCCGGTAACGCTGGAGCAGTGGCTGGCCATGCCGGCCGTGGCCGGCGACGTAGAACGCGTGCTGCGCAAACGCTTCGATGCCGCCTTGCTCGCGCTGCAAAACAAGGACCAGCGTTACGTCGCCGAGTTGCAGAAGAACCGTGCGCCGTTGCTGCAAAACCTGTTGCGCTGCGAAATCATCGCCGGCCTGGAAAGCCCGCCGGAGTTGTCGCGCGAGCGCCTGCAGATGCAGGTTGCGGTGTTGCAGTCGACGTTGAAGATGGGGTCGAGCAACAACAAGCATGATGCCTTGCTCGATCTGTGCAAGCTGCCGGCGCTGGCCGATCCTGCCGCCATCAAGCGTCTGGAAGTCCTGGTTGGCAAACTGGGCAGGGCGTAATTCGGTAGGTCTTCTTGATGTAAAAAATGCCTCGAAGATTTCGAGGCATTTTTCATTTCAGGCACACCGGATGCGATGGGCCTTGCAGCGTAACGTGTGCGGCGTAAAGTGATTACGCAGCCTTCTTCGAACGGCTGGCCGGCTTTTCGGTTGCTTGAACGAATTGGGCGGTCGCCGTGTTCAGATTGCTTTCGATTGCATCGACGGCTTGCTTGGTGGTCTTGGTGATTTGTTCGTAACCGGCGCTGGCGTTGCCGATGGCGGACTTGATGAAAGCCACGACGGATTCCGAACCGGCAGGCGCATTCTTCGTCACTTCATCGACCAGTTCGACGACCTTGCGGCTGTTTTCGGCGATTTGCGTTTCTGCTGCCTTGCTGAATTCGGCTTGCGCTGCGGTGGCGATGGTCGCCAGGTGACGGCCATAAGCCAAGGCCTTTTCGGCGTTCGGCTGGGCTTGGGCTGCACTCAAGGTGAAGAATTCCTGCGGATCTTTTGCTGACAGCAATTGCTTGGCTGTCGCGGTCGATTCCTCAAGGGAGCTTTTTACAGCGTTGATGTTCAGGTCGAGGATTTTCTCGACGCTTTCGAAAGTCTTGTTGGTCAACTCGGTCATCAAGGCGATTTGCGCTTCAAAGTTGGCTTTGGTGGCGGTGGAAAATTGTTCTGGAATGGCAAACATGTGATTTCTCCTAGTGGATATCAATCGTGGCGGGTGGTGCGCGCAGGTCGCGAAAAGTCATGACAGGCATGTGACAATTTCTTCTGGCTTTGGTGCGCTGCAACAGAGCGTATTTTAGGGCTATGGCGCCACAAGTCAATAGCTATTTTCTGCGTTGCATCAAATTAACTTTTTATTATTTCCGTATGGCATGGGAATGCCCATATTCCGCGTTTTGAAACACCTCAATGCGAGGTGTTTGCGAGGCAAAAAAGTGAATTCGCCACCCGTGGTAAACTGACAAGCAAAGCCGAAGACATTGTTGCATTGTTGATTGAGCAATGCCTTGAGCGTCTTTGATACCCCAGATCAACCAATCAACGCGTGCCGGCGCATCGTCTGTACTGCCTTGTTCGACATCACTATGCAACCGGCCACCGAATCCACCCGTAGCGCCCTGCCAATCAAGCCGACACCGGGCCCCAGCCCCTGGCTTGCCACCATGCCGGGTTTCTTTGTCTTGCTCTGGAGCACCGGCTTTGTCGTGGCCAAGTTTGGCTTGCCGTTTGCCCCACCGTTGACTTTCCTGCTGTTGCGCTTTGCCGGCGTCTCGTGCGTGTTGCTGCCGCTGGTCTGGATCATGCGTGCACCGTGGCCGCACGGGCAAATGGTGAAAATCGCGTTGGCCGGCGTGTTGATGCAGGCGGGCTATCTGGCCGGGGTGTGGTGTGCGATCAAGATCGGCATGCCGGCCGGCATATCGGCGCTGATCGTCGGCATGCAGCCCATACTCACCGCATTCGCCGCGCCGCTGATCGGCGAATCGCTGCGCCCGCGCCAGTGGCTGGGCCTGGTAATCGGCCTGGCCGGCGTTGCGCTGGTCGTGGCCAACAAGGTGCATCTGAGCGGCCTGTCGTTCGAGAGCGTCGCGCTGTGCGTGATGGCACTGGCGTCGATCACCGCCGGCACGCTGTACCAGAAACGCTATTGTTCAAATTTCGATTTGCGCACCGGCACGCTGATTCAGTTTCTGGCCTCGTTCATCGTGCTGTTGCCGTTCGCCATCGCTTTCGAACATCTGGACTGGACCCTGTCGACGGTCGACTGGACGGCGCGTTTCGTCGCGGCCTTGCTCTGGTCCATTCTGGCGCTGTCGATCGGTGCGATCTTTCTGTTGTTTGCCTTGATCCGCAAGGCTGCCGCAACCAGGGTGACCACGCTGCTGTATCTGACGCCGCCAACCACCGCCCTCATGGCATGGGCGATGTTTGGCGAGACGCTCGGCATCGCCGGCGCGTTCGGCATGCTACTTGCGGTGATCGGCGTGTTTTTCGTCGTGAGGAAAAGCTGATGACGCAGGAAAATGGGGGGAAGGCAAAGCCGAAGCAGCGCAGCGACTTCCGGCACTTTGCCGACATCAGCACGCGCTGGATGGACAATGACGCCTACGGCCACGTCAATAACGTGGTCTATTACAGCTGGTTTGACACGGTGGTCAATCAATTTCTCATTGATAAGGGTGTACTCGACGTCGAGAAGAGTCCGGTGATCGGCCTCGTGATCGAGACCCGGTGCAATTATTTCGCCTCGGTGGCCTTTCCCGATCGGATCAATGCCGGCGTTTGCGTCAGCAAGCTCGGTAATTCCAGCGTGCGTTACGAAGTGGGCATCTTCCGCCAGGGCGAAGAGTTTGCCTCGGCGCAGGGGCATTTCGTGCATGTGTACGTTGACCGCATCACGCGCAAGCCGACCGCGTTGCCGGCCGATTTGCGCAATCTGCTACAAACCATTTTGCATCCGCAATGAGTCAAACGCAGTGAGTCAAACTAGTGAGTCAATATTTGTGAGCCAACATGATTGAAACGACCCAACAGCAGGCAGTTGATGCCGCCATCACTTCGCGCCGTTCGATCCGCGCATTCCTGCCCCGTACTGTGGCGCGTGAGGATATCGAAGCAATCCTGAGTGTGGCGGCGCGCGCGCCGTCTGGCACCAACACCCAGCCCTGGAAGGTCTACGTCCTGACCGGCGCGGCCAAGGATAAATTGAGCAATGCCATCCTCGACGTCTATGCCGACCCCGCACGGGCCGCGCAGCACACCGAGGAATACAACTATTATCCGCGCGAGTGGATCTCGCCCTATATCGACCGCAGGCGCAAGGTGGGCTGGGATCTGTATGCGTTGCTCGGGTTGACGCGTGACAACAAGGCCGGCATGCATGCGCAACACGGTCGCAACTACCGTTTCTTCGAAGCCCCAGTGGGCTTGATCTTCACCATTGATCGCATCATGGAGCAAGGCTCGTGGCTTGATTACGGCATGTTCCTTCAAAGTATCATGGTCGCCGCACGCGGCCGTGGACTTGATACCTGCCCGCAGGCCGCTTTTACGCAATTCCACAAAATCATCACCGACGAACTGCAACTTTCATCCAGCGAACGCGTCGTATGTGGGATGTCGCTCGGCTACGCGGACCCGGACAAGATCGAAAACACTCTGGTTACCGAGCGTGAGCCGGTGACGGGGTTCACCAGATTTGTCGAATGATCCAACTGGCGAATTGCTTGTCGCCTCAACCATGTTAGTTGATTAATTGGCAAAGAAATAATAGAAATGGTTGCTCACCTTGTAATTTTTGGTAAGAGAATTGTTTAATTAACGAGCCTAACTATCTAATTCTCTTGCAGATTTTTCCGGTTTTGCTACACTGCAAGTTAATTGTTTGCAGTGTTGTGGGAGTTATCGATGTTCAGGTTCGCACCGCGTTTATTCTTTTCTTTGCTGTTGGTCTTGGTTGGCGTGAGTGCTTACGCGGCCGATGACGACTCGACTGACGATGTCGCCCCCAAGCACACGCTCAAGAAATCGGCGCGAAAACCTGTAGTCAGGCATCAAACCGCCGCCTCGCAAAAACTGGCGCGGCGCGTAACCTATGTACATGGCCGCCGCCATGGTGGCCTGCAGCGCGTTTCCTACTCGCCGACAGTGCAGGGCGTTCTCAGCATGGGCGACCTGGAGGGCCTGAACCAGGTGCACGATGCGCTCGATTTGAAATCCAATGTAGCCTTTGTATTGGATCAGTCGAATGCCGAGGTCTTGTTCGACAAGAACGCCGACGTTTCCCTGCCGATTGCCTCTATCACCAAGCTGATGACGGCGCTCGTCGTGGTCGAAGCCCGGCAAGACATGAATGAGATGCTGGAAATCACCGACGCCGACGTCGACCGCGAAAAATTCAGCTCCTCGCGTCTGCGTCCCGGCACACGCATGACGCGCGGCGACATGCTGCACATAGCCCTGATGAGTTCGGAAAATCGTGCCGCTTCGGCGCTTGGCCGCAACTATCCGGGTGGCTTGAGTGCGGCGGTGGCGGCAATGAATGCCAAGGCCAGGGAGTTGGGCATGGTCGGCGCGCATTATGTTGAACCAACCGGCCTGTCGAGCCAGAACGTCGCCAGCGCGCGCGACCTGGCAAAGCTGGTGTCGGCGGCACAGAAAGAACCGCTGTTGTGCCAATATTCGACCGATTCGCGCTATGTAGTCGATGCCAACGGTCGTGAAATGCAGTATGCCAATTCCAACCACCTGGTGTCGAACCCGACTTGGGAAATCCTGCTGCAAAAAACCGGCTATATTACCGAAGCCGGCCATTGCCTCGTCATGCGCGCCATGATCGAAGGCCGCGCCATCGTCATGGTGTTCCTCGACTCCAAAGGCAAGGATTCGCGCCTTGGCGACGCCAGCCGTATGCGCAAGTGGCTCGAGGCAATCAAGGTGACTGCGCCGCATATTGGTATTGCGCAGCAAAGTTGATTGCAGTTTGGGTTGATGAAAAAAAGCGAGCCTGCGGGTTCGCTTTTTTATTGATCGTCACCCAGCCTGAATCAGGTTGACAGCTTTCCGCCCTAGCTTCATCGCGAAAAATCAAGCTGGGGTATATCCCAGCACTTCCGAAATCTGGTCCGCCGTCTTGACCAAGTCGTCCACCCATTCCTCCTGCAGGCGATCCGCCGGTGCCGATATCGACAGGCCGGCGATCAATTTACCCGAATCGTCACGGATGCCGGCGGCCATGCAGCGCACGCCGAGTTCCAGTTCCTCGTTGTCGCGCGCGTAGCCGCGCGCTCGTACCAGACTAAGCTCGCGTTCCAGCTTGGTGAGATCGGTGATCGAATTCTTGTTGTGGCCGGCCAGCCCCGTGCGGGTGGCGTAGGAGCGCACCGCCTTGGGATCATCGACCGAGAGGAACAATTTACCGGTCGACGTCAGGTGCAGCGGCGCGCGGCCGCCGATGGCGCGCACCACCTGCATGCCGGAGCGCTCGGAAAATGCCCGGTCGATGTAGACGATCTCGTCGCCCTGGCGTACCGACAGGTTGACGGTCTGGGTGGTTTTGCGATGGAGCAATCGCATGAAGTCCAGTGACGCTTCGCGCACGTTCAAGCGGCTTTTGACAATATTGCCGAGTTCAAGCAGGCGCATGCCGAGACGATAGGTGCCCGGCTCCGCGCGATCGACGAAACGCTTCAAGACCATGTCGTTCAGGATGCGATGCGCGGTGGAGGGGTGAAGTCCGGTCTGGCTCGCCAGATCCTTGAGGCTGGCCGGATCGGGGTGTTGCGCCAAGGCATCAAGCAATGAAATCATCCGCTCAATAACCTGGATCGATGTCTTTTCGTTGTCGAGGGAGGGTTCCAGGGAAGCTACTTTTTTCATATAGTGGTTGGTGCGATGCAATATATTATACTTATACC
>FSYV01000313.1_pt1 | contig 26319 bp, 23 predicted proteins | sample 1638641 | NCBI WGS metagenome assembly FSYV01 (sample SAMEA3914813, study PRJEB12502) | metagenome | biome: forest; material: soil | place: Canada | collected 2011-07-07 | depth 0.3 m
GACGACAACATGATCGGCACGCTGCACAGCTTCATCGCGACTTTTTGCCCCGTCGGCGGGCCGTTGAAAAGAGAAAGTGCGGCAAAGGCCAAGAAGGGGAATGGTTAGATTGTAGATTTCTGCATTTTGCGCTCCTGTTTCTGTGCCTACCATTCTGAGTCGGACGACATAACACGGCGCTGCTCTTCAAATCAATGGACGCAACGAGGCCAACATTGTGCAGGGCGAAGTGATGCGTTCCGATTTATGTGATCCGCAGCGAGTCTGAGCCGGAACCCTTTCCCGATTGACGCTGTCGAAACTCCAAGACGTGAACATCAGTTTCGCGTCGGCAGCCCCGTTTTCAGTCCAATTTGACGTCATATTGAGAGGTATCCATCATGGCCGATTCCACCAGCCGCACCGCCATTCCCGGCAGCGAGCGCCAACCTTTGAACAATGCCAAACCAGTCGGTTCGGTGCGGCCCGATCAGCATATCGAAGCGATGGTCCGACTGCGTCCTGCTGTCAGTTATACCGACAAAGAGGCAACAGCCTGGTCGGGCGATCAATTACCGGCCCAGCGCCGCTATCTGTCACGACAGGAGTTCGCGCAAAAATACGGCGCCAGCGCGGATGACGTCGCGCAGATCGTGACTTTTGCCGCGCTGCATCAGTTGCAGGTAATCAATAGTAATCTGGCGAAACGCACTGTGGTTCTGTGCGGTACGGCGGCGGCGTTCGGCAAAGCATTCGGTACGACGCTTGAGAATTATGCGCATGCCAACGGCGTGTATCGTGGTCGAGTTGGCCCACTGACGGTGCCGAGCAATATCGCGGACGTTATTGAAGGTGTGTTCGGCCTCGATAACCGGCCGCAAGCTACGCCGAAATTTCAGGTCCGCAATTACCTGGGCATGATTGCGCCGCATGCTGCGGACACGTCATATACGCCGCCGCAAGTGGCCGCTCTCTATGGTTTTCCGAGCGGTGCCGACGGCAGCGGCCAGTGCATCGCGATTATTGAACTCGGCGGCGGCAGCAGGCCGGCCGATATCAGTGCTTATTTCTCCGGCCTGGGCTTGACCGCACCGACGGTGATTGTTGTTTCCGTCGATGATGCGGCCAATACACCCACCACCGCAAACAGCGCGGATGGCGAGGTGATGCTTGACATCGAGGTGGCCGGCGCCGTTGCCCCCGGCGCCAAGATCGCCGTCTACTTCGCGCCGAACACAGACAGCGGTTTTCTCGACGCTGTCAGCACGGCGATCCACGACCAGACCAACAATCCATCGGTGGTGTCTATCAGTTGGGGCTCGGCGGAAGTGAACTGGACGCAGCAAACCATGGCGTCGATGGAGCAATTGTTTTCCGACGCGGCGGCGATGGGCGTGACGATCTGTGTCGCGGCCGGTGACAACGGCTCAACCGATGGCGTCAATGATGGTGCGCAACACGTGGACTTTCCCGCATCTGCACCGCATGCGCTGGGGTGCGGCGGGACGAGCCTGACTGTCAATCCCAATGGCAGCAAGAGCGAGACTGTGTGGAACGACGGGCCGAATAGCGCGACCGGCGGCGGCTACAGCACGAATTTTCCGGTACCCGATTATCAAACAACGCTGGGGGCAGGGTGGAGCGGACGCGGCGTGCCGGACGTGGCCGGCGATGCCGATCCGAATGCCGGGTATTCCGTTCTGGTCGACGGCCAGCAATTGACGATCGGTGGCACCAGCGCAGTCGCGCCGCTGTGGGCTGGCCTGATTGCCTTGCTCAACCAAAAGATCGGCAAGCCGATAGGGTATTTCAATCCGCTGTTGTACGGTTCGCTGGCGGTAAAAGGTGCAACCAATGACATAACGACTGGCAACAATGGTGCGCAACCGGCTGGACCCGGATGGGACGCCTGCACCGGATGGGGCTCGCCGAATGGCGCCGGTCTTTTGTCGGCGCTGCAAGGGTGATAGCATGGGGTGGACCTAGGGTCCACCCACCCTGTCCTGGCGCTCGTCCGCATTCACGTACTTGCCACTGCCATCACCGCCTCTGCCGCATGCTCTGCCGCCAGGTAGGCATGGATCTGCGCCACCACCCCTGCACCCTCGCCAACTGCTGCAGCGACGCGCTTGGTTGAATTGCGCCGCACGTCGCCGATGGCGAATACGCCGAGTGCGCTGGTTTCGAGTGAATACTGCAGCGTGCGATCCGGCTGGAGCACATCGGCACCGGTAAGCACGAAGCCTTTTTCGTCCAACTGCACGGGGCAGGATTCGAGCCAGCTGGAGTTGGGGTCGGCGCCGACGAAGGAGAACACGTGGCGCACGTCGAGCGTGCTGATTTCCTTTTCGCCCTTGGCACGGCAAATGTAGGTAACCGACGACATGTTGCCGGTTTCGCCGTGCAGCGTGGTCAGCGTGGAATGCGTGTGTACGGTGACGTTGGCAAGCGATTCGATGCGGTCGATCAGGTAGCGCGACATGCTTGCTTCCAGGCCACTGCCGCGCACCATCAGGTGCACGTGCGCAGCGTGCGAAGCGAGAAACACGACGGCCTGACCGGCCGAATTGCCGCCGCCGATGACGATGGCTTCGCGTCCCTTGCACAGCTTCGCTTCGATCGGCGAGGCCCAGTAGAATAGCCCGCTGCCTTCGTGCCGTCCGATGTTTTCGATGTCGGGGTGGCGGTAGACGGCGCCGCTGGCGATGACCACGGTGCGCGTCGTGACGCGGGCGCCGCTTTGCAGTTCGAGTTGCATCGGTCGCCGGCCGCAATGCAGGGCCTTGACTTCGGTGGGTATGGCGACGTGGGTGCCGAATTTTTGCGCCTGCACGAAGGCACGTGCCGCCAGTGCCTGACCCGATACACCTGCCGGGAAGCCGAGATAATTTTCAATGCGCGAACTGGAGCCGGCTTGCCCGCCCGGCGCGAGGCCGTCGAACAGCGCGACCGACAAGCCCTCCGACGCGGCATACACGGCGGCGGCCAGGCCGGCCGGGCCGGCGCCGACCACGGCAACGTCATACACGTGTTGCGGATCGAATTCCGGCACTAACCCGAGGTGCGAAGCGAGCCGACCCACGTCTGGCGCACGCAGGATGCTGCCATCCTGACACAGTACCAGAGGAAAGTCGTCTGCGGACGGTGAAATGCGTTGCAGCAGTTCGACCGCATCCGGGTCGGTTTGCGCATCGATTACGGTATGCGGATAGCCGTTGCGGCGCAGGAAGCTTTGCAGCGCCAACAGGCCGGGCTGTTTGGTGCCGCCGATCAACACCGGGCCGCTGCCGCGCTCGATCAGGCCGACGCGGCGCAGGATCAAGGCGCGCATGATGCGTTCGCCGAGTTCTGCTTCTGCGGTCAGCAGTGCGCGCAGGTTCTCGGGGGAGATGACCAGCGCCTCGACGGCTTCAAGCGCGCGCAAGTCGGCTAGCGACGGCTTGCCGGAGAGTTGCCCGACTTCGCACAGGAAATGGCCCGGTCCTTGCTCGACGTTGAGCGATTCACGCCCCATGCCGTCGCGTACGGTGATTTGCACGCGCCCGCGCAGCAGCACGAACATGCCGGGCGCGGAACTGCCGATGCGTGTCAGGTAGTCGTCGCGCGCCCACTGCGCGACATTGCCGAAACGCCGTATGCGGCCGATTTCGGCGTTTGTCAGGCGCGGATAGAGCTGGTGCTGGCGGTTTTCCAGTACGGAAAACGGCGCGTCTAGCGACGTGTCGGCGGCCGGATCAAGCAGCGTGGAGGAGAGCGCCGCACCGGCGCCGTCCGGCCGTGCCATGGCGTGCATCGGAGAAATTCCGCGCGGCTTGCCTGCACTTGCTGGTTTGTCTTCCACTTGAAGCACCTCCGGGGGTATGGTTGCGCAGCGGTTTATTGCGAACGCGGTGTGCGGATTTTACCTGCCGATTTTACCTGATATGATGCCGCGCTTTTGTCCTTGATTTGAGGCGCGGCATCGTGCGTTGCTCGACGGCACGGCCGCTGCGTCGGCGCAGAATCAATGCGCGGTGGGATCGGTTGCCTTGCACAACGATCCGGCGCTATCCTATTTCGGATAATACTGCTGGTAATACCAGGCGCAGGCGCTTTCGATTTGCGCCTGTATGCGCGGCGCAATCTCGTGCCGGCGCGGCTTCGCAATACTGCCTGACTGCTTGTGCAGGTACTTCATGCGATAGTGGCTGTCGCTCTCATGCGCGGCCACGGCGAGGTTGCCGGGATCGATCTCGTAGGGCGAGAGTCCAAGCCAGGCGTAGATATGCGACATGCATTGCACGGGCCGCTCAACCAGGTCCTCAAAGCGCAGGAAATACAAGCGCTTTTGCACCTCGGTAGGCAAATCCTGTACTGCATGGATGGAGATCAATGGCGCGCCGATGGCCTTGTCCTTGGCAAACAGCATGTCAGCCCGGCCGAAGCGGTCAAAGTCCGCCAGATGGTCGATGAAGTCGACGAGGATCGTCTTTTGGTGTTGCGCTTCGATCGATCCGTAGATTTGACCGAGTTCACGCAGGCAGACGATCAATTTCGCCTCAGGCGCAATCTGCAACAGCATCTCGATGGCGTGCAGCCAGGCGCGATTCTTGTCAACCACGACCTTTTTCCCGGTATCGCGGTGCCAGCCCTGCAAAAAACCCTGCATGGCGCCTGCCAGGTTGGCATAACTCTTGTCGAACGAACTATCCAGCTGCGCCAGAAAAAACTGGTCGTCGCTTACCATGCGCCGTAAGCCCAGCAACATGTTGCACAGCGGCGAGCTATGTCCTTCGCAATCGATTTCGGGATGCTGCGCCAGCATCTGGCACAACAAGGTCGACCCGGCGCGCGGCAAGCCGGTGACGCCAATAAAATTTGCACTCATCGAGAGAAATCCCCGTATCTGCGCTCCGCGAAAAGAGGGAGCAATGCGATAGTGTAGCGCATGCCCGGTGGGGTATAGCGCAATTTGCCCGGTTGCCGGGATCATGCATTGGGCGCGACAACGCGCGTGGCTTGAGGCGCATGCGGTAAAACGAAAGTAGGAGAAGTCCGGCGTCGAGACCGCAGAATTTACTATGGCGCGATCGTTTTGTACCTCGACCGGAGTCCATTTTCTGCGAGTTCATCGGGTTTCATTTTCTTGATTTCGCTGCGCATGGCATTGAGGCGGGTTTGATCCACGCTGCCGGACTGCGTCAGCTTGATGGCGCGCCCGCTACACGCGCTGCGCGGCGATCTGCTCTCGCGCATAATGGGTCGGCGGCTGCCCGACATGGCGGGTGAATGCAACGCTGAACGCGCTTGCCGAGCCGTAGCCGACGCGTTCGGCAACTTCGGCGACGCCGCTGTCTTTGCTCCGCAGCAGGTTCTTGGCTAAAGCCATGCGCCAGGCGAGCAGGTATTCCATCGGGGCGACTCCCACTGCGCGGCTGAAGCGCTCGAAGAACGCCGAGCGCGACAGGGCCGCCTCTTTCGCCAGTTGCGCAACCGTCCACGGCCGTGTCATGCTTCCGTGCATGCGCCGTATGGCGACGGCGATGCGCTCGTCGCCCAGCCCGCGCAGTAGGCCCGGTGACGCCGCCGGCCCGGCAGTGGATCGCAGCGCTTCGATGAGAAGAACCTCCAGCAGGCGCGCCAGGACGACCTCGCGCGCGGGCCGCTGTGCGCGCGATTCTTCTCCGACCAGTTGCACGATCGTGGCCAGCCTCCTCTCGCCGCGCACGTGTACAAGCTGCGGCAGCAGCGAAACCAGCAAGGCCGCGTCCGGCGAGCCGAAGGCGCAGTGCCCCACCAGCAAATGAGCATCAGGCGGCGCGTTTTGCGCGCCAAGCCTGAACTCGCCATTGAGCAGTTCGACGGGAGCGGTGTCGACGTCTTCCGGCGACATCGGTTCAAGGCTGGTCATTGCAAAGGCATGCGCCGAGGGGATCAGGATAAAGTCACCTTCCTCGACAAGGATAGCCGTGCGGCCCTCGATCGAGAGGCGGCACGATCCGCCGAGCATCACGCAATAGAACGGTTGCCCGGCTTCCGAGCGGCGAACCCGCCAGCGGCCCGCGCCGCTGACAACTTTCGAGAACCGGGCCTGCGGTTGGAGGAGCGTGACAACCTCCGTGAGTGGATCGACCATGGCCGGACTCCTGCTAATAAAATGTGGACTCTTGATTGTAGCGCGTCCGGATGTGGTCGCCTATCATTTCGATACCGCCAACCATCACCTGGAGTCTTCCCATGAAAACAGTCCTCATCACCGGATGTTCGTCCGGATTCGGCCTCGAAACAGCCCGCTACTTCCTCGATCGCGACTGGAAGGTCGTCGCCACCATGCGCACGCCGCGCGAAGACCTCTTGCCGCGCTCCGGGCAGCTGCGCATGCTCGCCCTCGACGTCACCGATCTCCACAGTATCCGTCAGGCCGTGGAAGCCGCGGGGCCGATCGACGTTCTGGTCAACAACGCAGGGATCGGCATGCTCGGCGCCCTCGAAGGCACTGCGATGGAAACCGCCCGCGAGGTGTTCGAGACCAACACCCTCGGCACGATTGCACTGACCCAGGCGGTGCTGCCACAGTTCAGGCAACGCAAGTCCGGCGTCGTCGTGAACGTCACGTCGAGCGTGACCTTGAAGCCGCTCCCGCTGCTTTCCGTCTACACGGCGAGCAAGGCGGCGATCAACGCTTTCAGCGAATCTCTGGCGCTTGAGCTAAAGCAATTCAATGTGCGCGTGGCGCTGGTTCTGCCGGGACGCGCTCCAGAGACCCGCTTTGGAGAAAACGCCCAACCCCGGATACAGGGAGGCATTCCCGAGGCGTACGCCGGCCTGGCGCAGAGCGTCTTCGCGGGGTGGTCGAAGTCGACCGAGGTCACCCATGCGCAAGACGTGGCGGAAGCGGTGTGGCGTGCAGCAAATGACCCGGCATGCCCGGTTCGCCTTGCCGCCGGGGCCGACGCTGTTGCGCTGGCGGGCTGAAGGCCGAAGCCGACGCCTGACCTTCAAATCGGTTGCCGCCCACGATGACACTACGTGGGTCGCTCCAGCGACGAGAAGCTCTTACGGACATTTGTAAGAATCGCAGGAAGCGACTCAATGGCGGAAAGGCATGATGAGCGGACGGCCGCCCAATGTCAGCCGCTTGATGACCAGGGAATCGCCACCAAATGCATTTATGTGCGGCATCCAAGCGCAGGCGCAATCGCGGCTAATCGTCGAATTTTGTTAGACGCGCTTCCATGGCGATACCACCACGTACGAGGGGATGTGGTTTCACCATGGTGCCGCTGCTGGAGCGGCTATCGGCGCGTCAACTGGCTGATGTCACGCACCGCGCCGCGATCTGCCGAGGTTGCCGTCGCCGCATAGGCCAGCAGCGCCTGGGAAACGATGCGCTGGCGATTTGCCGGCTTCCAGGCGGCGTTGCCCTTGGCTTCCATTGCCGCCCGGCGACTGGCCATGTCGGCATCGCTGATTGCCAAATGGATGCGGCGGTTCGGGATATCGATTTCAATGGTGTCGCCGTCTTCGATCAAGCCGATGGCGCCGCCTTCGGCTGCTTCAGGCGAAGCGTGGCCGATGACCAGGCCTGACGAGCCGCCGGAGAAGCGGCCATCGGTGAACAGCGCGCACGATTTGCCCAGGCCCTTGGACTTGATGTACGAGGTCGGGTACAGCATTTCCTGCATGCCGGGGCCGCCCTTTGGGCCTTCGTAGCGAATGATGACCGTGTCGCCGGGTTGCACGACGTCGGCCAGGATTGCCTCGACGGCGTCGTCCTGGCTTTCAAAGACCCGCGCTTTGCCGGTGAATGTCAGGATGCTCTCGTCGACGCCTGCGGTTTTGACGATGCAGCCTTTTTCAGCCAGGTTGCCATACAGGACGGCCAGGCCGCCATCCTGCGAATAAGCGTGGGCTTTATCGCGGATGCAGCCGTTGCTGCGATCCAGATCCAGGCTGATAAAACGCTTGTCCTGCGAAAATGCGGTTTGCGTTGGCACGCCGCCGGGCGCTGCACTAAACAATTTGTGCACTGCCGGGTCTTGCGTTTGCGTGATGTCGTTGTTGGCGATGGCTTGCGCCAGCGACTCGCTGTGGATGGTCGGACGGGTTGTATCGAGCAAACCTGCGCGCGCCAGCTCACCCAGGATGCTGATGATGCCGCCGGCGCGATGGACGTCTTCGATATGGTATTTGTTGGTCATCGGCGCAACCTTGCACAGGCAAGGCACATGGCGCGAAATGCGGTCGATGTCGGCCATCTTGAAATCGACACCGGCTTCCTGTGCGGCGGCGAGCAAATGCAGCACGGTATTGGTCGAACCGCCCATAGAGACATCCAATGCCATGGCATTTTCAAATGCCGCCTTGTTGGCGATGCTGCGCGGCAAAACCGTGTAGTCGTCCTGTTCGTAATGGCGCTTGGCCAGTTCGACAACCAGGCGGCCGGCGCGCAGGAACAATTCCTTGCGATCGGCATGGGTAGCCAGTATCGTGCCGTTGCCCGGCAACGCCAGGCCCAGCGCTTCCGTCAGGCAATTCATGGAGTTGGCGGTGAACATGCCGGAGCAGGAACCGCACGTCGGACAGGCCGAGCGTTCGATCTCGACGATATCGGCATCGCTGACCGAGCTGTCGCCGGCCTTGATCATCGCGTCGATCAAGTCGATCTTGACGATCTTTTGCGTGCCTGGCTCCTGACCGGGTGCGGTATCGACTACCTTGCCGGCTTCCATCGGGCCGCCGGAAACAAAGACTACCGGTATGTTCAGGCGCATGGCCGCCATCAGCATGCCGGGTGTGATCTTGTCACAGTTGGAAATGCATACCATCGCGTCGGCGCAGTGGGCATTGACCATGTATTCGACCGAATCGGCAATCAGTTCGCGCGATGGCAGGGAATACAGCATGCCACCATGCCCCATCGCAATGCCGTCATCGACGGCGATGGTGTTGAATTCCTTGGCGACGCCGCCAGCGGCCTCGATTTCGCGGGCGACCATCTGGCCCAGATCCTTCAAATGCACGTGGCCGGGGACGAATTGGGTGAAGGAATTGACCACGGCGACGATAGGCTTGTCGAAATCGCCATCTTTCATGCCGGTGGCGCGCCAGAGAGCGCGGGCGCCGGCCATATTGCGGCCGTGGGTCGTGGTGCGTGAGCGATATACTGGCATGAGGTCAATCTCCGGGAAGTCGTTGAAATGGCAATTTGATGCTAGAGTGCCTGTTTCCTGTCGCTCTGTAAAATATATAATTCATTAACGATTAGGACATTTTGCATATCATTTCGAACGGGCAGGGGATGCACGGCCTTTGTCGTGTGACAATCTCAAATTGGCATGGACATGCCCGGAAAAGCCATCGGCGCCATCAATTCAGTCAATCAGCGCCTATTCGGCCCATATTATGAAAACTCCCAAACGGATCCAGCCCCTTGTCGAAGAGGGCTTGATCGACGAAGTCAAGCGCCAGCTCATGAGCGGCAAGGAAGCAACTGTTTATGTCGTGCGTTGCGGCGACGACATCCGTTGCGCCAAGGTGTACAAGGAGGCCACGCAGCGCAGTTTTCACCAGGCCGTTGCATACCAGGAAGGCCGTCGCGTGAAAAACAGCCGGCAAGCGCGTGCCATGGGAAAAGGCACGCGCTACGGACGCAAGATGGCCGAAGAAGTTTGGCGTAATGCCGAGGTGGATGCACTGTATCGATTGGCGGCGGCTGGCGTGCGCGTCCCCAAGCCCTATATCTGTTTTGAAGGCGTACTGTTGATGGAGTTGGTCGCCGACGCCGAGGGCAATGCCGCGCCGCGCTTGAGCGAAGTGCAAATGAGTCACGAGGAAGCGCTGAAATTCCATTCCATGCTGTTGCAGCAGGTTGTGCTGATGCTATGCGCCGGCATCATCCACGGCGACTTGTCCGAATATAATATCCTGGTCGACGCGCACGGCCCGGTCATCATCGATCTGCCGCAGGCTATCGATGCGGCGGCCAGCAGCGTGGCCCAGGCCATGCTCGAACGCGACGTCCGGAATCTGGCCAATTTTTTCACCACGTTTGCTCCCGAACTTTCGGACAGCCAATACGGCAGGGAGATCTGGAACCTGTACCACGCGGGTCTGCTAAAGCCCGAGGTCGTGCTCACCGGCCGCGTGCCACCTTCGGAAAATCTCGCCGACGTCGGCGCGGTATTGCGCGAAATCGAACTGGCACGTTACGAGGAAGAGGACCGGCAACGCTATCAGGCGGAAATGCAATGATGCATCGCCGCGCCTGTCCCCCGCATCAATGGAAAGCAGGCGCGTAGTTTACGCAACTTTCGGCCACGATCCGCGTATCAGGTAGTCGAACGCGCTCAGTGACGCTTTGGCGCCTTCGCCTGCCGAGATGACGATTTGCTTGTACGGCACGGTCGTCGCGTCGCCCGCCGCGAAGATGCCTTCCACGCTGGTGTGGCATTTCGCATCGATGACGATTTCGCCGTGACGGTTGAGCTCCACCACGCCCTTGAGGAATTCGGTATTCGGCACGAGGCCGATTTGCACGAACACGCCTTCGAGCTCGACGTGCTGCGACTCGCCCGACGCGCGATCGGTGTACGTGATTCCGTTGACGCGCGTGCCGTCGCCGGTGATTGCCGTGGTTTGCGCATTCGTCTTCACGGCCACGTTGGGCAGGCTTGTCAATTTCGTCACCAGCACGGCGTCGGCTTTCAGTTCGGCGCCGAACTCCAGCAAAGTCACATGCGCGACGACGCCCGCGAGATCAATGGCCGCTTCCACGCCGGAATTGCCGCCGCCGATGACCGCGACGCGCTTGCCTTTGTAGAGCGGGCCATCGCAGTGTGGGCAGTAGGCCACGCCGCGATTGCGGTATTCGTCTTCGCCGGGTACGTTTACGTTGCGCCAGCGCGCACCGGTGGAAAGGATAACCGAGCGGGTCTTGAGCACGCCGCCATCCTCGGTATGGACTTCGATGTAGTTGCCGGCCGCAGAAGGCGGCACCAGGCGGCTGGCGCGCTGGCGCGTCATCAGTTCCACGCCATATTGGCGCACGTGGCTTTCCAGGTCGGCCGCAAATTTGGGTCCTTGCGTTTCCAGCACCGAGATGTAGTTCTCGATACCCAGAGTGTCGTTGGTCTGGCCGCCCAGGCGCTCGGTCAGTACGCCGGTGCGTATGCCTTTGCGCGCGGCATAGATCGCCGCAGCCGAGCCTGCCGGCCCGCCGCCGACGACCAGTACGTCGAATGGTGCCTGTGCGTTGAGCTTGGCCGCGTCGCGCGCGCCGGTGTTGCTGTCGAGCTTGGCGAGAATCTCCTCCACGCTCATGCGGCCCGAGGCGAAGTTCTCGCCGTTCAGGAACACCATCGGTACTGCCATGACGTTGCGTTGCTCGACTTCTTCCTGGAACAATGCGCCGTCGATGACGGTAGTGCGGATGTTCGGGTTCAGCGCCGCCAACAGGTTCAGCGCCTGGACGACGTCCGGGCAGTTGTGGCACGACAGCGACATGAAGACTTCGAAGTGCAGCGGCTGCGAAAGCGCGCGTATCTGCTCGATGACGTCGGCCTCGACCTTCGGCGGATGACCGCCGATCTGCAACAGCGCGAGCACCAGCGAGGTGAATTCGTGACCCATGGGAATGCCCGCGAACTCCACGCGCGGTGCTTCGCCTTGGGCGGCAATGCCGAACGACGGCTTGCGCTGGCGCAAAGCATCTTCGCGTATGGCTACATTTTGCGAGCAGTCGCCGATGTCGGCGATCAGGCCGCGCAACTCTTCGCTGGCCGCGCCGTCGTCGTAGCTGGCCACGAGTTCGATCGGGCGTTGCAGGCGCTCCAGGTAGGCCTTGAGCTGGCCCTTGATGTTGCTATCCAACATGATGCAATTCTCCAAAGTGTTGGGGTGCAGGGTGCATAGAGCCGAGGCTCAAGACTGCGTTATCTTGAAATGGGAAAAGGGGAAAAGCCGGCGCGAGCGGCGAAGCCCGCGCCTCTGGTCTTCCGCCGGACTGGACCCTATACCGTCGGCGGATGTCGCCCGATCAGATCTTGCCGACGAGGTCCAGCGACGGTGCGATGGTCTTGGCGCCTTCCTTCCACTTGGCCGGGCAAACTTGGCCCGGATTGTTGGCGACGTATTGGGCGGCCTTCAGCTTGCGCAGGGTTTCCTGGACGTCGCGGGCGATCGCGTTGTCGTGGATTTCTGCCGTCTTGATCGTGCCTTCCGGATTGATGATGAAAGTGCCGCGCAATGCCAGGCCCTCTTCCTCGATGTGCACGCCGAAAGCGTGGGTCAGCTGATGCGTCGGGTCGCCGACCAGCGGGAAACGTGCCTTGCTCACGGCAGGGCTGGTTTCGTGCCACACCTTGTGCGCAAAATGCGTGTCGGTGGTGACGATATACACTTCTGCGCCGGCCTTCTGGAACTCGGCATAGTGGTCAGCAGCATCTTCGACTTCAGTAGGGCAGTTGAAGGTGAAAGCCGCCGGCATGAAGATCAGGACCGACCACTTGCCTTGCAGCGACTGCTCGGTGACTTCGATGAATTTGCCATTGTGGAAGGCTTGGGCCTTGAATGGGGCGACTTGGGTGTTGATGATGGACAAGAAAAACTCCTTATAATACAAAGGGTGGTTGAGTAAAACTATGAAAAATAAAAAATCTATAGGTTTATTGTATGGTTGTGTCGAAAATTTATCCAATCAATTGATTCTATTGCGGCGATGCATTTTACAAATGATGTCCATTCGCCTACTCGCCGGTAACGCGTTGATTGCCATGAGCGGCATGTTCGCATTGCCCTTGCCATTCATTCGCATCGAGTTATTTGCCGGCCGGTCGTCTTTTGCTGGCGCGATCAGTCGGCGATATTGCGAATGAAGGAATCGGTACCGACACGCGCTTGGTCGCGGTGATACTTGCGAGTGCGGTTCGACAGTCATTTTTGTGATTCAGTGCGCGCGGCCCGAAGCAATTCCATGATGGATTCATCACCTTCGTGACGAGCGCGCAACGCAGGAAACGTATCCCCCTGGGTAGGATGCATGGCAGGACAATAATTGCTTGACTTCAGGCAATGGCTGATTTATAGTTGCAACGTTTTCATTATATGGAGTCCCTACGTGGGTACTTGTTCAGGTAGTTGTAGTTGCCAGCCTAGCAGCTTGGCTCTGTCCCGGTAAGATCACGCAAGATTCCCTTGCCATCATCTTGCCGCAGGCGGATGGTGGTGTCTCGATGTTGACGGCGTTCGTCGTCAATGCCTAGTTTCCCCCTACTACACAAAATTTTGATCGGTGAATGCCCAGCCTTTCGGCTGAGTCGTTTGCATGACGGTCGCGTTTGCGCATGAGCGCGTGCTTTTGCCTGCGCTCGTGTTACGTGGCACGCCCGGCGAGATACACGGCTTTCATGCCGCCACTGTCCGATCGACTTACCTGAGCATGGCCGACGAGTGCTCGTGCAAGATTTACCTGCAATGAAAAGGTTGGGCCGCGCGCAGCGCGGGCCATTGATTAACGAACCGGAGGTCGTCATGACCGATGACAGTAGTTGTAGTTTTCCCGACGAACGCTTATTTGCAATTGTAATCGCGCTCCGGGGCTGCTCGTTCTTGTCCTATCCGGCGACCTTCCTGGCGTGCCGATACAGGTAGCCAAGGCGCTGCTCCGAAGCGGACATTCACCCTTTAGGAGCAGCACCATGAATTTCTCACTTCTCGTATCCAACCTCCCGGGCATCCAGGTTCAACTGGAATGCCACGCCATGCACGCCACACGACGATTGGGCGGATCCGCCTTCACTCGTACGGCTACCCGCTTGGCAAACACCTTGTACGCCAAGTTCTTCGCGAACCGGCAGCGGCTGTCGCGTTCGCCGCGTGTCCGGTCTGGCCGCCCGCTCAGCCGCCTCGCCTGACCAGCGGCGCCTTGCCTCGACTATCCGGAGAACACCATGTCCAAGCTACAAGACGCCACTGTGCTCGATAGCGCCCACGTCGGCGACATCCGCGGCGCATTCGGCACCATTTCGCGCAGCGACACCGGCCCGCGCAAAGGCTGGTTCGCACGCCTCAAGACGCTGCTCGCCATCCTCGGCCCCGGCCTGATCGTGATGGTGGGCGACAACGATGCGGGCGCCTTCAGCACCTACTCGCAGGCCGGGCAAAACCACGGCACGGCGCTGCTGTGGACGTTGGCGCTGCTGATTCCGGTGCTGTATGTGAATCAAGAGATGGTGCTGCGCCTGGGTGCTGTCACCGGCGTCGGGCATGCGCGTCTCATCCTTGAACGCTTCGGCAAGTTCTGGGGCGCTTTCAGCGTCATCGATCTGTTTTTGTTGAATGGCTTGACCATCGTCACGGAATTCATCGGGATCAGCCTGGCGCTCGATTTCCTTGGCCTGCCGAAGCTGCTGGGAATCGGCGTGTCGGCGCTGTTGATCATGGGCGCTGCCGGGACCGGCGACTTCCGGCGTTTCGAGCGTTTTTCGATGGTTCTCGTGGCGGGCAGCCTGCTCCTGGTGCCGCTGTTCTTCATGGTGCATCCGCCGATGGGCCAGGTGTTGCACGATTTCGCCATCCCGCACTTGCCGACCAATGTGCCGTTGTCCGACGTGATGCTGCTGATCATCGGCATCGTCGGCACCACCGTCGCGCCATGGCAACTGTTTTTCCAGCAAAGCTATGTGATCGACAAGCGCATCACGCCGCGTTTCATCCGCTACGAGCGCATCGACCTGTGGCTCGGCATCGTGCTGGTCATCGTCGGCGCCGTCGCCATCATGGCCTGCATGGCGCAGGCGTTCGGCGGGACGCCGGAGGCCGGGCACTTCATCGATACGGGCGCCGTCGCGGCGGGCCTGGCCAAGCACTATGGGCGCCTGCCCGGTGTGCTGTTTGCCGTCGCGCTGATCGACGCCAGCATCATCGGCGCAGCAGCGATTTCGCTGTCTTCCGCCTATGCCATCGGCGACGTGATGTCGTTGAAGCATTCGCTGCATCGCAAGCCCGGCGAAGCCAAAGGCTTTTACGCCGTGTATTGCGTGCTGATCGTCATCGCCGCTGCCCTGGTCCTGCTGCCAGGCGTGCCGCTCGGGTTATTGACCAACGCGGTGCAGACGCTGGCCGGCGTGCTGCTGCCGAGCGCGTCGGTGTTCCTGCTGTTGCTGTGCAATGACAAGGAAGTGTTGGGGCCTTGGGTCAACAACCGTTTCACCAACCTGCTGACCGCTGCCATCGTCGGCGTGCTGGTGGTGTTATCGATCGTGTTGACGGCGGCGGTAGTGTTCCCCGACATCAGTGGCGACCGCATCATGGAAATTCTGGTGGGCGGCGTCGTGCTCGGCCTGCTGCTCGGGATCGGTTACATGGCCTTGCGTGCCTACCGCATCGCCAACGGCGATTTGACGGTGGAGCCGGTACACAAGCCGAGCCGCCGGGTGCTCGATGGCTGGCGCATGCCACCGCTGGCTACGCTCAAGCCGGGAGCCATGACGGGCGCAACGCGCGTCTGGATGGGTGTGTTGCGCGGCTACCTGCTGTTTGCCGTATGCATGGTCGCGTACAAGGTGTTCCAGCTCGCGATGTGATCCAACGCACGGAGCGTTGCGCTCCTTGCTGACAATATAGATGCGTGGTTTTGCCGGATCGCCGCTCGCGTTACAATGCGAGCGGCAATGGCGGGACTGCGCGAAAAAATTGGAAATAAACATAATGACATTGAAAAAATCCCTGCGCGGGCTGGCGCTTCCGTTCGCGTTTGCCGCCTGCACTGGTCTGTTGTGCACATTCTCCACCGGCGCAGCTTGGGCTGCGGATGACAATACCGTGACACCGGCCGCTGCGCCCGCGCCGTCAACAGACCAGAATGCAGGCACCGACCAGGCGTGGGCGTTGCATGGGCAATTGACCAACATCAGCCAGAAACATACAGTGTTCAATTCGCCCTATAGCGGGGCGAACAGCCTGGACTCGAACGGCGACGCGGAAGAAACGACTGACCTGACCCTGTTTGCCGGCAGGCGGCTGTGGTCCGGCGCGGAGTTTTGGCTGAACACGGAAATCGACCAGGGCTTCGGTTTCGACGACACACTCGGCATTGCCGGATTTCCCAGTGGCGGCGCCTACAAGATTGGCGCCAACACGCCCTACGTTCGCATGCCGCGTGCCTTTGTGCGACAAGTGTTTTCATTGGGTAGCGACAAGGTCAGTGTTGCGCCGACAGCCAACCAGCTGGGTGGCACGCAATCGGCCGACAATGTGACGCTGACGGTCGGCAAGTTTTCGGTAGTCGATATTTTCGACAACAATAGCTATGCGCACGATCCACGCGCCGATTTCCTCAACTGGGCCATCATCGACGGCGGCGCCTACGATTATGCCGCCGATTCGTGGGGCTACACCTACGGTGCGGCGCTTGAGTGGAACCAGAACTGGTGGAGCTTGCGCGGTGGCCTGTTTCAATTGTCTGCCATTCCGAATGGAAAAGTGACACGCGTGGAATTCAGCCAAAATTCGCTCAACCTTGAAGCGGAAGTGCGCCGGCAATGGCTTGGCCACCCGGGCAAGATCAAGCTGCTGGCGTTCGTCAATCACGGCAGTATGGCAAGTTACGCCGATGCGTTGCGGCTGAGCGCTGAAACGAACAGCACGCCCGACGTGTCGCAGGTGCGGCACGTAGCCTCGCGCCCCGGCATGGTGCTGAACCTGGAGCAGGAATTGAATTCTGCACTCGGCGCGTTCGTCCGTTACAGCGTGAATCGGGGTGACAAGGAGGCATATGAATTTTCCGACATCAACCAATCGCTGTCGGCAGGTTTGCAGGTCAAGGGCGAACCATGGAAGCGCCACGACGATGTCTTGGGCATCGCCGCCGTCTCGAATCGCCTCTCGGGTGCCGCGCAAAGTTATTTCGCAGCGGGCGGCCTGGGTATCCTGGTGGGCGACGGACGCCTGAACTATGCGCCGGAAAACATCATGGAAATGTATTACGCGCTGCATATCAATGCTTATGCGACACTCACCTTCGACGCGCAACACGTCAGCAATCCGGCATACAACCAGGATCGCGGCCCGGTGTCGATTTACAGCGCGCGCCTGCACGCCAGCTTTTGACGACGATTTGAGATAGATTCCTGCCGGACTCGGCAGGGAGGAGGGGAAGGCTCATGCATGCATTGCAGCAATTCAATCTGACAGCGTTGATCGATTCCCTGATCAGCCTCACCACCGCATTTTTGCTTGGTTCTTTGATCGGCTACGAGCGCCAGTTTCGCCAGCGCACGGCGGGCTTGCGCACCAATGCACTGGTGGCGATCGCCTCCGCCGTGTTCGTCGATCTGGCCTTCCGCCTCGATGGGCCGGCGGGCGCGACCCATGTGGCCGCCTACGTGGTTTCCGGTGTGGGTTTCCTCGGAGCGGGGACGATCATGAAGGAGGGGCTCAATGTCAGGGGACTCAACACCGCCGCGACGTTGTGGGGTTCGGCCGCCGTGGGGGCATGCGCTGGCGCCAGCCTGCTGGCCGAAGCGCTGCTTGCTGCCGTCTTCGTGCTGGCCGCCAACACCTTGTTGCGTCCGGTGGTCAATTCGATCAATCGCAAGCCGATAGATGAAAAAGCCAGCGAGCTGACTTATCAGCTATGTGTTATCACCGCAAGCGAAGAACAGAAGCACGCGCTGGCGATGCTGGAAACCCTGCTCGAAGGCGCCAACTATCCGTTGGGTGATCTGGATGTGCAACCTTTCGGCGACGACGACGTCGAGATGACGGCCACGCTGTTGTCCACTTCGGTCGATTCCATAACGCTCGACCGCATCGCCTCCCGGCTGGCGGGGGAATCGTACGTCAAGCAGGCGTTCTGGAATCCAAGCACCACGGAATGACCGACGTCGCTACATGAACAAATCGACGGTGCCGTAATTTGCTGGTGCGCTCATTTGCCCCATTCTTTGTTAGGGGGAAATTCATGGCAAGTCGAGAATTTATTCTCGATATAGCCGTGCGGGCGTGAAACGGCCAAAGGCAGCAAGCGGAATCTTCATGTACTTGAACGCATCCCGAATTCCCTATGCGGTTTTACGGGGGCAAGCCCGATTGACGCCTGCTGGCCGCAGATCGTAGACAGGTCCCGAGAATCCGCGACTCGCAGCGATTCTTGGATGCGTCATTCATTTCAATATGATGTGGATTCGAATGTAACAGAAGATTGCTGCAAAGTTGACTGCTGCATTGCGATGGTAACTACTGAAACACAGCTATTTTATTGGAAGTATTACTGAAGGGGTCGAGATGTGCGTGCGCATTGCGAGATTGAGGAACGCAGGCGATTGGCGTCGCCTGCGTTATTTACGCCTCGCGCTGGAAGAACTGCGGTTGATCGTTCAATTGACCCGTTCGAAGCTGCCGGTCTGGCTGTTGTAGCGGATCGTGACATTGGGGTGGCCGAGGCTGAAGGCGATCGGCGCGACATCGACGATCGAGTTCGGTAACGTCATGCCGTCGGCGGTGCCGGTCTGCAGGAACACCTGCAAGCTGTTGGTCGGCGCAAGTTGCACGTTCTGATGCAACGGCACGATCGATGCGGACATGATGTTGATATCATCGCCGACCTGCTGGCCGTTGATCACGGGATTGGTCGCCGCGCAGAGTCCGAATGTCATGTAATTGAAGGCGTTGTACTGGTTCAGGACGCCATAATGACCTGGCGACAGGACGCCGTCCACGAGCTTGCCGAACACGCCGTCGGCAAGGAACGGCACGACGGCTGTCGGGACGGCGGCAGTTTTCGCAAAGGTTTGAATCGTGCCGCCGTCTTTTTCTGTCGTTCGCGAGACATATAATTCATAGTTGTCCCCCCACGTGATGAGGTTTTTTTCGATGGGCGAAAAGGCCAGCCATGCTGTCGCTGGCGGTTCGCTGCGTGCGCTCGAGTGCAGCCCCGGCGTGGCGGAGGTAACGACAGCCGAGACGCCATAGACGATCGTGACGAGTTCATTGGCCTGCAGGATGACGTTCAGATCTTGTGCATCGAAGAGCACGGTGAGGTTAAAGGATATCATGTTGGTGCTCCTTGCGAGTCGGGGCGGCGATTGAGTGGGGTTGAGGCGATGCCTCGCTGATTGCCCCCTATAGTGAGTCAGATTTGATGGATTTTTCTACCTGTTAGAAATGACAGGTGGTATGGTGCGCCAGCGAGTGCGTGACGCACTGTCGCCGCATCGGACGGGAGCCGCTGGCATATGGCGTGCGCTTCGTACGTCGATTGTGCGGACTGAAGCGGACTCGCGCAAGAGAGCGGGCACCTGGAACGGTGCCAACCGGCTCGCAAGAATAGATGACTGTCGAGTAGTCCGTCATGTATTGACGGGGCGTGGCCAAGTACTGTCAAGTTTGCGGTGCGCAAAAGGTCGGTGGACAGAACGCGAAAGCGAATTCCGGCGGCGAACGTGGGGCAGGGGGATGAGCCATTGCCAAGAGGAGTGGCTACTCGCCGCCATTCGCAAAATTGCCGACCCGGTCGATCGCAAGGACGTCATGGTTTTGACGATCAAATGACCGGACGGGTCTCAAGGAATCCTGTTTTACGACTCGTCGTTACTGGCCCGCTGGTTGCGCAGGCCGATTTTCTCAGCCAGTTCGGCCGATTCTAGAATGGCATCCTGGCCGCGAATTGTTGATTGCCAGAATAGCGCGATGACTTTTTGCAAGCGATCCAGGCTGACACCAAGGTCATCGGTTTCCGCTTGCGCATGGTCGTTGTCCATGTAGCCGCGATGGAGCCGCAAGGCTTCTTCGATGTCACGCGCCAGTTCCGAGCCGACCTGGCGAATCGAGCCTGCGGAGGTTTCCCTTTTGGTGAGGATCTGGTAGAGCGTCGGCCGGCTCAAATTCTTGCCGTTTGATGCCGCTTCCTCGACCAGCCTGGTCAATCCTTTGCCCATGTCGCCAGCCGGGCCTGCAGCTTTTAGCACGAGGCTCATCAGGTTTTCATAGCGGATTTCGTCGATTATCTTCATGCGGAGCATTCTGCTACATAAAATGATAGCTTTGTGCTTATTTTGTATGTAGCTTCATGCTATTAAAAATTACGTGAAATTATCCAGAGTCCCGTTTTGGTCGGGGCGACGGCATGAACTTGCGAGCGGGAAATTTGTCCAATCCGTTGCAACGCAGGCGACCTGGCCTTGCGCGTCTAGATGCATGGTGCCACGCATTTTGATATGGATCAAATCGGCAAAGGCCTTGTGAGGCGATGATGTCGCCGAAAGTTTCTGCAAGCGCGGCCCGCCGCGGCAACGCATTGGCGACGTATTGGCGCCCATGTAACAACGAACAACGATCGCGTGACCGCATGGCAAAGACACCGCAATCCAGTCCTGGCAAGACAACGTGTCGTGCCGCCGACCATCAAATGGAGTAGAGGATGAGAAACCATATCGTACACGCCCTAGCCGGCATCATGATCTTCCTGACGGCATTGGCTACGCAGGGGGCGGAAAACGACACGCCATATTCGCCTCCTTTGGCGTCAGGCAGTCAACAGTTCAGCGAGCCGCAACTCGAACAGTTGCTGGCGCCGATTGCTCTTTATTCCGACCCGCTGCTGGCACAGATATTGATGGCGGCCACCTATCCGCTGGAAGTCGTGCAGGCCGATCGTTGGGTGCAGGACCCGAACAATACCGCGCTCGCGGGAGATCAATTGGCTGCCGCACTCGATGCGCAGCCTTGGGACCCGAGCGTCAAATCGCTGGTGCCGTTTCCGCAAATCCTGCGCATGATGGATACCAATCTGAGCTGGACCGAACAGCTGGGCGACGCTTTTCTGGCCGGACAGCCCGAGGTGATGGATGCCGTTCAGCAACTGCGCCAGAAAGCCAGGACGTCCGGTACATTGCAGTCGACGCAGCAACAGGTCGTGTCGACGGCCGGCAGTGCGATCACCATCGAGCCCGCCAGCCCGGAGACGGTGTATGTGCCGGTCTACGATCCGATGGTTGCCTACGGCCCGTGGCCTTATGCCGAATTGCCGCCGTATTATTTCCCCGACGCCTGGGGCGTGGTTCCGGTCGGCTACTTTGGTTTCGGCTGGGTCGGCATCGGCATCAACCCGTCATTCTGGGGCTGGTGCGGCTGGGATTGGGGCCGCCACGGCATTTACATAGACGGCGGCCGTTTCAATGGCCGCGTGCCGCATCGTGGGCCGCCGATAGGGTCGGGGCCATGGCATCACGACCCCGCCCATCGCGGCGGTGTTCCCTACGGCAATCCCGCCACGCGCGCGCGCTTTGGTGCAGAAAACGGCAACGCAGGCCGCAGTTTCCGTGGCTATCCGGAAGTTTCCACGCCGCGTGCCGCACCACAGGCCGGGGCCGGCAGAGCGATGCGTGCGCCGGCAGTGCCGCTCACTTTCCAGTCGTTCGGACGCGGCGCCGAAATCAGGGGGGAATCGGATCGTGGACGCACGAGTCGTCAATCGATGCCGGCTGCCGTGCGTGGCGGGCAAGTTGGCGGCGGCAGGAGGCATTGATGAGGAACGTTCGCAATGTTGACATGGATACAGGGAATATCATGAGCCAGACACATCACTCTCGTGCCACATCCGCATCACGTGCCAAAGCGCGGCAACTTGCCGGCGCCGGCCTGATTGCGTTGTCGTTGTCGTTGCCGCTGGCATTCGGTGTAGCGCAGGCTGCTACCAAAGCGTCGGCGAATTCCAGTGCAGGCAAACAGCAAACCTTCGACGCGCCCGAGCAGGCTGCCGCAGCACTCGCGGCGGCGTGGCATGCAGGAAGCAAACCGGCGCTGCTGGCCATCTTTGGCCGTGCCGGCATGAAACTGGTCAGTTCCGGCGATCCCGTGGCCGAGAAGAACGTGGCTGCCAGACTCGCTGCGGAGTACGATGCAGCGCACAAGATCGAAGATATCGATGCGCAAAAGGCTTTGCTGCTGCTTGGCACAGGCGAGTTTCCCTATCCGATTCCCATCGTCAAGCAAGGCAATGCCTGGCATTTCGACACGCTGGCCGGAGAACAGGAAATCATCGATCGCCGCATCGGACGCAATGAGTTGAATGCCATTCGCGTGTGCCGCACCTATGTCGAAGCGCAGCGCGAATTTGCCGCCGGCGACGCAACGGCAAACGGCGCGCATGACTATGCCGCGAAAGTGGTCAGCAGCGCCGGCAAGCACGACGGGCTATATTGGCCGGCCAAGGAAGGCGAAACGCAAAGCCCGCTTGGCCCGCTGTTTGCGGTCGCGGCTGCCGAGGGTTACGGCGCGCCGGAGGCCGGGCCGAACGCGCCCTATCATGGCTATCACTACAAGATACTTACGCAGCAAGGCGCGGATGCGCAAGGCGGCGCCGCCAGCTATCTTCAGCATGGCCGCTTGACCAAAGGCCATGCGCTGGTGGCGTTTCCGGCAATATATGGCGATTCCGGCGTCATGACGTTCATCGTCAATCAACACGGCATTGTGTTCGAAAAGAACCTTGGGCCGGACACGGCGCGCGTCGCGCAGAAGATGGCAGCCTATGATCCGGACCGCTCCTGGAAGCCTGTGGCGAAGCCATGAGCAATGGCGCGGTCCGACGCCAGGCAAGCAAGGCGCCGGCCGCGTGCGAGCGCGGCATCACTGGCGATATTGCACATGGTGCATGATCAAACGCATGGTTCTGCGGCGGTAATCCGGCGAAATGACCGCTTTTTGCCCCTATTTAGCCGCGACCTTCCTCGCCACGTCATCGAGGTAGGTGCGGATTGTCTTTTCGTTTGAAAACACGTAGGTGGAAAAAAAACGCATGAGCGGATTCGGCACGCTGCCTCGTTCGGTGATGCGCAATTGTGCTGCGCCGTCGCGGCCGGTGATGTCGTATGTCCAGGTGCCGGAATAGGGCAGGCTGGCATCGTCGATCCTTGCTACCAGCCGCGAGTTGATGGACTCCTCGATGATTTTATAGGGTATCTTGCCGTGGGCGGATTCTTCGATGTAACGCGCATCGCCATCGCGCATCATCGATTTGACGCCGGTGCGCCAGGTAGGATATTTCTCATAATCCCGCACCAACGCATACAGCGTTGCGACAGGGACGCCATAGGTTTGGGCCAGCGAGGTTTCGTGGTCGCGGGCCGTGCACATGCCGATGATCGTGATGAGCAACCCGATCGCGAGAACCACGCCGAACAATACCAACGCATATTTCATGTTTCTCTCCCGCTTTTGACTGTCAATCTGAATGCGGCTGCGGCGAGCAATTCCATTCCTTCCAGCGCTTTCGATAGCTCTGCCGCGCTCAGTGCCGCCAACAAGGCCGCCAGCCGGCCTGCCTCCAGCACAGAGCTGGAACTCATGGCCTCTTGCCCTTTCCCGGTCAGAAGCAATTGATGCGAGCGCTTGTCCGTGCCGGCCTCGAGCTGCACATAGCCTTCCGCCGCGAGGAACTTGATCGCTTCGGACATGGTCGACTTCGTGATGCCGAGGTGCTGCGCCAGCATCGTCGGCGTGATCGGCGATTGCCGATCGAGATGCGCGAGAATCGCTGCGTCGCGCTGCGACAGGCCAGGCGCAGACGTATGCTGGTTTTGGTGGCGCCCATGGCACGCATGATAGATGCGCGGGTAGGCGGCCTGGAGGCGGTAGATGGCGTCGGTGGGTTCCATGTGACGCATTCTATCGGCAGCTTAAATGGTTCGTCAAAACGAACCAATTTCGGGCTTGCCCAGTGGGGCGGGACAGAGGAGCGTTTGGCGCCGCGACGGGCGGGTTATGATTGGCCTGTTTGATATGCAGGTGCGACACGGTGATTTTCGCCTGTCCGGCACGCGCGCATCTTTCACCCGCAACTAACCGGCAGCAGGAAAAAATATTATCCGCTGACCACAATATTCCCGATTGTCAAACGTCTTCAACGGTATGAATCTGCCGAAAAGTCCAAATTCGATGACTGAAGAAGACAGCGCCATTACCGCGACTGTCTTGCGCGAGCGGACCAGGCTGGGGAATTTCATCTTGCGCCGGGTTCGTGATCCGACCGAGGCGGACGATATTTTGCAGGATGTTTTTCACGAATTCGTGCAGGCTTACCGCCTGCCCGCACCGATCGAGCAAGCCAGCGCCTGGCTGTTTCGCGTTGCGCGCTATCGCATCATCGACCGTTTTCGCAAGAAGAAAGAACAGGCATTCAGCGAGTTTGGCAACGGCGGCGCTGATGGCGATCAGGATGAGGGCGACGACGAGTATCGACTCGACCTGGCGCTGCCGGCTCCCGATGCAGGGCCGGAGGAGGCGTACGCCAGATCAGTCTTGCTGCAGGAGCTGCAACTGGCGCTCGACGCATTGCCGGCGAACCAGCGCGATGTCTTCGCCGCGCACGAACTCGATGGCGTGAGTTTCAAGGAGTTGGCGTCGCAAAGCGGCGTTGGCGTGAACACCTTGCTGGCGCGCAAGCGTTATGCAGTGTTGTATCTGCGTGACCGTCTGCAAGCTGTTTATGATGAATTTAATATTTGACATGGAGCAAAAAATGCAATTCAGAATGAGGTTTTTGATCAAGGTGCCGATGATCCTGGCGATAGTTGCGGTGCTTGCCGGGGTAGTGATGGTATTGTGGAATGTGATCATGCCGGACTTGTTTTTTGGCGTTCACCCGATAGACTATTGGCACGCTGTTGGTTTGCTGGCGCTGAGCCGGATTCTGTTCGGCGGATTTCGCGGACAAGGCGGATGGCATGGGCGGCGGCATTGGCAAAAATGGCAAGCCATGACGGAGGAAGAGCGCGCAAAGTTTCACAAGGCCGCCCCCTGGCATCATGGCGGGGAGGGCGTGTGAGGAAGGCGCAACTTGCCGCCACGGCGGCCGCCTGCAAACAGGAACCGGGCGTGATTGCGCCGACCGTCAACCTGAAACGCTGCGAAGGCAAAGGCGATTGCGTTACCGTGTGCCCGGAAAACGTGTTTCAGGTGCGCCGCATTGATGAAGCCGATTACCGGGAACTGAACATCTTGCAGAAATTAAAGCTGCGTGTGCACGGACTGAAAGTTGCGTATACTCCCAACGCCGATGCCTGCCGGGCCTGCGGTTTGTGTGTCAGCGCCTGTCCGGAACATGCCATCACCCTTGGCCGTCGAACCTGAAAACAGCAGTAGACCGCTTGCAGGCGTTTGCAAGTGCATGAATATATTGAGAACTTCCGTTGTTAACAACATCATCCAAAAGGTGACACCGCTAGAGGCGAGATTGTACGGTTTTTCGGCTCCCTGACGTCGTTGCTTCTCCTCGCAGAATGAAGTCTGCTGCGGTGAAGCAGGGGTTTCGCGCGGCAAGCCGCGCGCCTGCGTAACGGCTAGACCGCAAGGGCTAGCTCCTACCCTATAGGGTTACGGGCGTCGCGCCTAGCCAGGAAGCCGAAAAACCGCATACTCTCGCCTCTCCTACTACCGTTTTTAGGTTGAAAGAGCCCATGAGCGCAACACCAAATTCGTCTTCGCTACCTTTGCTGTTTTCCCGTTACCAAAAATTCGTCGTCGGCATGCTGGCGTTTCTGCAGTTTGCCGTCATCCTCGATTTCATGCTCATGTCGCCGCTGGGTGCCTTGATCATGCCGGCGCTGGCCATCAGCCCGAAACAGTTCGGGCTGGTGGTTTCCGCCTACGCCTTCAGCGCCGGTGCGTCCGGCTTGCTGACGGCCGGCTTTGCCGACCGCTTTGATCGCAAGAAGCTGTTGCTGTTTTTCTATACCGGCTTCATCCTCGGCACCTTGTGGTGCGGCATGGCGCAGAGTTTCGAGTCCCTGCTAGTGGCACGCATTGTGACGGGGATGTTCGGCGGCGTGATCGGTTCGATCGTGCTGGCCATTTCGACCGATTTGTTTCCGCCGCAGATGCGCGGGCGCGTAATGGGCTTTATCCAGACGGCGTTTGCTGCGAGCCAGGTGCTGGGCATACCCGTAGGCCTGTATCTGTCGAACCGGTGGGATTGGCATATTCCGTTCATGGCGATGGCTGCGCTGGGCGTGGCCGGCGGGCTGTTCGTGGCGTGGCGCATGCAGCCGGTTGCCTCGCACCTGGCCATACCGCAGGAGCATAGTCCGTGGATGCATCTGTTCCACACGCTGATGGAGCCGCGCTATTTGATGGCTTTCGCCACCACGGTCTTGCTGACCACGGGCGGTTACATGCTGATGCCGTTCAGCAGCGCTTACGTAGTGAACAACCTGGGCGTCAGCATGGAACACTTGCCGACGGTTTACCTGATCACGGGTTTGTGCACCATCTTCGTCGGCCCGATGGTCGGCAAGGCAGCCGATAAGTTCGGCAAATCCCGCGTGTTCGTTGCCGGCACGGCGCTGTCCATCTTGATGGTGC
>FSYV01000151.1_pt1 | contig 26054 bp, 26 predicted proteins | sample 1638641 | NCBI WGS metagenome assembly FSYV01 (sample SAMEA3914813, study PRJEB12502) | metagenome | biome: forest; material: soil | place: Canada | collected 2011-07-07 | depth 0.3 m
CGCCGGCGAACTGGAGCGCTGCCAGGGCGGTCAGGAATCCGCTGCCGACGATCAGGCGGTACAACGAATACGGCGCGAACCGATCGAAGAAAACGCGCGTGTTGCCGCGCCAGCGCGGCATCGAGATCAGCACCAACGCCACCAGCCCGATCAGCCCCAGGACGATGTGCGGTGTCCAGGTTTGCACGACATCCGACATGACATAAAGGGAACGCGCGGCGCCGTGCCAACCGGATGGATCGACAAGTTTGGTGAATTGCGGAATGACGCGCGTGCCGAACACATAGATGTAGGCGATGATCAGCGAGAAAATCGCTATCGGATAGCTGATGCCTCCGAGGATGACGCCGCGGATCTGGCGCCCGGCTTGCACCACCTCGATGACTGCGGTGAGTGTGCTCTGCAGCCGCCCGGATTGCTCGCCCGCCATGATGATCATCTGCTCCGTGCGCGGCACCCAGGGCGCCAGTCCCTCGGAAAACAGCCGCCCGTTTTGCACCATGCGGCGGCAATCGTCGAGCACGATTGCCAGTGGATCGTTTTTCCTGGCACCGCCCAGGGCGGCGCGCTCCTGCAGCTCCTCCAGTATCTTGAGCAATGGCAAGCCGTTGGACAGCATTTTTGCCACCTTGCGGTAGAGCCGTAGCCGGGTGTTGGCGGTGAATTGAAATTTGGCCCACCAGCGATTGACGTCAAGTTGCACGGATCACCTCCACCACGGAAAGCCGTTTTCCAATCTGATGCGTTCCACTGGTCAGGTAACCGACCACCTTTTCAGCCAGGCGCGGATCGATCAATCCTTGCCCGACTTTTTCGACCGCGCTTTCCAGCATGGTCTGACCTTGCAGTTCCTGCAGCCAATATTGTGCGGCCTTGGTTTTCTCGCCGATGCGGACGTAGTCGAAGAACTGCGCATCTGGCAGGATGATTTCGGCGACCGCAACGCGCCCGCGCGTACCTTCGTTCCTGCAGTGCGCGCAACCCGGACCCTGGATGCAGACGTTCTCAAATGCGTCCGGTACGACCTGCCTGACTCTTTGCAACGCCGGCGGCGCCAATTCGTCCACATGGTCGGCCAAGCGCAGCTTGCAGTTCGGGCACAATAGTTTCACCAGGCGTTGGCTGATCAGGCCGGTGACAATGGTATGGTCCGCCACCAGGCTGATCGGCAGTCCCAGGTCGACCAGACGGTCGATGATGGCAAGGGCGCTATTGGCGTGGACAGTGGTCCACACCTGATGCCCGGTCATGGAGGCGCGCAACGCGCTTTGCGCCGAGGCGCGGTCGCGCACCTCGCCGATCATGATCGTGTCCGGATCGAGGCGCATGGCGTTGGCGATGGCGGCGGAGAAGCGCAATGAACGCTCGTCCTCGCTCCCTGCGTTCGTGACGGCGGTCTGCACCGCGCCGCTGATCGGATATTCGACCGGGTCTTCGACGGTCAACACGTGCAGCCGCCCTTCGTTATCGCGGATTTCGCCTAGCAGGATGCGCTGCAGGCTGGTCGATTTGCCCGAGCCGGTCGGGCCGCTGATGATATTGATGCCGATCGGCTGCTCCTTCAGGCATTGCAGCATCGCGATCTGGGTTGCGGTGAAACCAAGTTCATTCAAGTCGACGATGTCGCCCGAGCTGTTGTATAGCAGACGCAGTACCATGACCACGCCTTCGTTAGTGGGCGCGGTGGCGATACGCACGCCGCTCAATTGCGGCGGCAGCATGTCGGCGTCGGAGATGCTGGCATCCTGGCGCTCGGTCGGCTTGTACGAACTGTCGGAAACCGATGCCATGGCGCCGTAGATGGTGGCTACCAGGCGTTCGCCGTATTCGCGGGTCTGGCTGCCGGCGCGGATCAGGTCGTTCTGTATGCGGTAGTAGATGTCCGTGCTGTTTCGCCTGACGCGGATATGCACATCCGATGCCCTGGCGTTGCCGGCCTTGCGGATCAAGTCCTTGGCGTTGACTTGCATCATCGAATGTGCCGGATGGCGGCCATGGAAATCCAGCACGCCGTTGCCATACAGGCGGCTCACGCTCTCGATGTCGGTCACCACCACGCGGTAGGCGCGCTTCAGTTTTTCCAGGCGCGCACGGTAGGACAGCACGTGCGGGTTCATCTCCTGGCCGTCTGCGATGAGAAGGCGGCCGTCGGACAGCAGGCATAACAGGTTCTTTTCCTCCTCGGTGCCTTCGAATGCGCCGCTGCTGCTCAGGACACTGAGGTTGTCGTACCCTTTGTGGCCGATGTCGGATGCAAGAGGCGGGTCGCGCGGCAACGATCGTGTCAGCTGAGTGTCCATCTCAATTTTCTTTGGCAGAGGGGGGCGGCGCCAGCGGCGGGAGGTGCAGCCCGGAACTCGGGAACCTGGGGTCGAATGCCGTTGTCGAATGTGTGGCGGTCGCCAGCCGGGTGCGCTTTTTCTTTGCGTTCTCGATGATGACCTCGTTGGTCTTGATCGAGATCACCTTCATGCCATCTGACAGCGTCTCGCCGGCCTGGACATCCACCGTCGTGCCGTTTTCCATGCGCAGCGTGGCGAATACGTTCGCGCCGATGCCTTCGATCGACATGATGACCGGGTTGCCCGGGCTTGCCGATTGCACGATGCGATCGGTCTCCGCTTGACGCGAGGCGATCTCGCTTTGCCTGGCGATGATCTTGGCTTGCACGTCGAGCTGTCGTTCCCGCGCCTTGAGTACCATGGTTTCCGCTTCGATCTTCGACAAATCGCCCGAGGCCGTCTCCGCCCAAAGCGGCACAGGCAGAGCCAGGGCCGATACGAACAACAGTTTGTTAAGGTAGTTTTGCATACATGACTCCTTCGAACGACCACTCTCCAGTGTGATATGTCAGCTTGCTGAGCCGGATGCCGGGGCGATTGAGGACTTCGGCGATTTCGGCCGGCGGCAGGGAGCCCGCATTGAATGAGAACGCAAAGCTTTCCCACTCGGGCCTGGGGGCTTCCCTGACCTGGTTGTTCGGCGCGGCAGTCGGGCGGGGCGGCGCGATCCTGGTGATTTTGGGTGCGATATCCAGCAGTTGCAGGCGACTCACGACCGGGTCGACCAGATCCTTACGTGCGAGCAACTTTTCCTGGCCGCCGGGCGCAACGCGTAACGGGCGCAACAGCACTGCTTTGTTGCCGTCCAGATCGACGCTGGCGTCGGGTATTTCGGCCAGCAGGAATCCCACAGTGGACTCATGGCGCGACCACATATAGCTGGCGGCGGCTGGTGTGCACAGATAGTCGTCCAGCCGCCACCCGCCGGCTGTGAGGTAACCGAATCCGCCGATGCATGCCCTCGCCAGCGATTGCGGTTTGGTGGCCGCCAGCCATGGATAGGATGGACCCGATAGTCCCTTCGAGCTCTGCGTCGCATCGAGCAATGCACGCCGCTGCATTTCATCGACCTTCTTTCGCTCGTCGTAGCGCCAGGCGGCGAACCCTGCGCCGGTCACGAGCAGTGCGGCGAGCCCGACGGCAGCCGGGCGCCACGGGAGATTGTGCGAAAGAGGGCGTAGCGCCCACCAGGAATGGACCTCGATCTGGCCGCCTCTCTTATGCGGAATCATGTCCTCGATTTTCTTCGGCGTGAAATTGTGGAAGCCGAAGCTCTCCAGCTCGGGATCGCCGATGACGATGTTCCAGCCGCCCATGCCGTAGTCGTTATTCAGGTGATCGAGGACTTCTTCCTTGGTGCCGGCGAAGTCGCCGTTGGGCAGGAAATTGGCGTCGCGCACCGCGAAATATGCCCATTGCTCGTCGGGTAGCTTGAAGGCGCCGAGCCAGTTGTGCGCCGACTGCTTTTGGCCGTCGTACTCGGCTCCTTCCACGGCCATCGTCTTCGAGACAGCGGCACCGAGCGAGTAGCTGGTGCGGCGGGAAAACTCACGTGTGCTGCCGAAGCCGGCCTGTGCGGTTGCGTGGTCCTTGCGCAGCACGACCAGATCGCAGTCGATTTTCTTTGCCAGTTCCGACGCTTCCTTCATCAGGTCGCGCGGGCGCGACAGCGACTGCCAGAACAGGCCGCAAACGAACCGATGCTTTCCGATCTGGGTGATATGGGAGGTCATGGCCTTGTCCTTATCCCGCTCAGATTCTCGACGTCGTCGGCGTGATCAGGATGACGATCACCTGCTTTTGGTTGGTACCGTTCACGCCGCCACCGAACAGGTAGTTGCTCGGCGTGCCGATACCGTTCCTCGTCATGTTGTCGTCGGTCTGCTCGAATCCGCTGATGATCAGCGTTTCGTTGGATTTCATTGCGACGCGCTGCATGAAATTGCGCGTGTCGACCGTCGGCACCTGGATCGAACTCGACCCGCTGCTTACCGGGAGCAGGCTTACCAGCGCCGAGATATCGGTGGTAAATTGCAACAACAAGCTGCCGTTGTTGAGCACGTGCGGCAGGATGCTCATGTTGAAACCGGTCGTCACGACGCCGGGCGTCAAGGTGGTACTCACCCCGACCGTATTGGTCAGCGTGGTCTGCGACGAAGCGAGATAACTGGTTTGCGTCGCGACCTGGACCGGGACCGGCTGGTTGTTCAGGGTGACGACCGAAGCGCTGGTCTCTTCGCGCACCTTGCCTTGTTGCGAAAGGGCGTTGATCACGACGTTCGATCCGGCGAAGTTGCCACTCGCGCTACTGAGTACACCGGCCGTAAAGGTGGTACTGCCATTGGGCGGGGTGATCGTATTCTGGATTTTGTAGTTGTCCAGCAGGTTTTTATATACCAGGTTCCATTGGATGCCATAGTTATCTCCCTGGGAGAGAGTGACACTCAATACGGTGACGTTGATCGTGATCTGGCGCGACAGCGACTTGTTTTCTGTTTCGATGAATTCGGCGACGCGGTCGAGTGTATCGGGCGTGTCGACCACGGTCATCGTTCCGGTTGCAGGCGAACTGACTACCTTGCCATGGGAAGAGAGCATCGACGCGACGGTTTTTTCCATGCTCGAATACACCGAGAGCTGGCTTGTGATGCCGGTATTCTGGCCGTTGTGCGAAGACACGCCGCCACTGCCGCCCGAACCGGATGAACCCGAGGAACCGGATGAGCCGCCGCTCGACTCTACGCCGCCGGTAGACGAGGATTGACTTGCGACACTGGCGGAAAAGGTCGAGTCTCCGGGGAGCGCGACGATCTGGAACGTGCGTGAATCGGTGTAAAAGAATTGAATCGTGCCATTGGCATATTTCCAATAGACGCCAAAGCGCGCCGCGACGGTGTCGAGCAGTCCCTTGAACGTGCCATTGGCGTAGGTGATGCGCACTGGCGTCTTCGCCTTTATGCCAGATTGCCCCGCGTTCTGGATCGATGCGGGGGCAACCGGCGCGACAGGCGATGCCTGCGTCCCGCTTCCCGTGGGTCCGCTTTGCGTTGCCTGCACTACATTGTTGGCCACCGACTGGGCGTCCAGACTGACCTTGGTCGGGATGCCGGAGCGTAGTGTGAGGCGCTCCGCCAACTCCGACAGCGATGTGACGGTTCTATCGAATGTCGCCGGTTCATAGAAGACGGTTGGCAGCGAAGGCTGTCCCAGCTTGACGATATTCTTGCCGATCCATATTCCGTTTTCGTGTTCTGCGGCTGGAACGGCGGGCCCCACCAAGCCGTCCGGCGCTACGCGGCCGACACCCTTGACGAGCTTGGACGCCTTGGCGTCAGTGTCGTCGACGCCACGATCGATCTTCTGCGACAGGTCGCCGCAACCTTGCAGGCAAGCCAATGTCGCGGCAGCAATTGTCAATTTGATGCGCATTATTTTGCTCCCCTTTGTACGATACGGAGCACTTTGTTGCCGCTGTAGAAAATCGCCTGCATCGGGATCTCCGCACCTTCCATGCTCTTGGCGACCGTTTCGACGGCCTGTTCGAAGGTACCTGGAATCGAGGTCCTGACTTCCACTGCGTAGTCAACCGGCAGTTCCCAGGAGAGCTGCCATCCGGCGATGGAAGTCCAGCGTGCCAGCGCGGCATTGAGTGTCTTGTCCGTAATGGCTATTTCCCATACGCGCGGCGCCGGCGCTTCGCTTGTGGAGGCGAGACGCGGCGTGTCTTGGGCTACCGTATTTTTCTGCACGCTACTCTTGGGATCCTTCGGCAGCGCGGCAAGCAGTAGACGTGAACTCGTCCCGTCGCCGCGATCATCAGCTGTGCGTTGATTGTTCTTGGCCGGCGCGCTCGACAGGCTCGAAGACAGATTCAGGCCGAGCGGCATGTTGCCGCCAGGTGCGCGGTTGTCGTCGAGGCAATCTTCGTCGTCGGGAGTCGCAAACGGATCGTAGGCGCGCGAGAGGTCCTGCTGCGGGGTCTTCTGCCTGGCTTGCGCATTCTGCCCGGTGTCGGTGGGCAGCGCCTGCGCATGCAGGCTCAGGACCCAGGCACAGGTTGCTAGCAGCGTGCCGACTTTGTGCAGCGCCGGGGTTGCGCAGGAAGGTAATGTTTCGAGGTGCAAGGACATGGCGATTCTCCTTTTCGGCGTCGATCTTGTCGAATGCGCCGACGATGCATCAAACGAATTTTTTTGATTGTCCGCGTCTCCTCTGCGCGCATTTGCGCGGATTCGGCGCGCCTGACGTTTCACCAACTGCTTTGGGACATACTAGTCGCAAAGCGCGCAGACAATTCTCAAAATAACTCAGCGTCTTCGAATCCTGCAGCGCCGCGATTTCTGTCGCTTGAACCCATACTAGCTGCGCCGACATTTCCATGGAGCTATACAGAAGTATGTGAGCATGCGTCGCGCGGCGGAACTGCGGACGCGTTACGGAACCGAATGCGCTGGCGCGCCACCCATGGATACTTTTCACGGCCGAGGCGATCATGGTTGAATTGCGCATATTGAGCGGTTTGCATCGTGGAGCAGTCCTGCCGCTGGACGACGCACGGTATTTGATCGGAGCAAGCGACGATGCCGACGTCGTCTTGACCGACGACGGCATTGCCGATCGGCACGCGGTGCTTTCCGCCGCCGGTGGCGCCTGGGTGTTGACTGTCGAGAAAGGTCACATCTTTTCCTCCGAGTCCTACAAGGAGCAGACTGCGATCGATTTGCGCGCTGGCGGTTTCGCGCGAATAGGTGACATCTGGATCGCCATCGCGGAAGAGGGCGCGCCATGGGACAAGCCTCCGCCGCCGCCCGAGCCTGAGGATTTCGATCTGAAAGACGAAGCTCGAGCGTCGGAGCAATCGCCAGAGATCGTCGCATCGAAGAACGAGCGTTCGCTCGGCAGGCGCGTCTTGCTGGGTGGCGTCGCTGCGGCTACGGCTTTTTTTGCTGTGGCGGCGTATGCGATTACGGCCAAGCTCGAGACCGCTTCGCAAACGCGAGAAGCGGCGCTTGCGAGTGTGCAGCAACTTGGCGCGATGCCTGGCGCCGCGCGGACTGCGCCGAGTTCCAAGGCTTTGGATTCAAAGGAGTTGCAAACTGCTTTTCGCCAGCGCCTGGCGGAGGCTGACCTGCTTGGACGCTTCGACATGGACCTGCAGGATCGCGCCTGGAACATGCAGGCCAATCTGGGCCCCGAAGAGGCCGGGCGATTCAATCGTATACTGAGTTCCTTCATCAAGGAAAACCGCATCGATTTTCCGGTCCACGCGAACCTGGTAGGAGCCGAGGCGATGTTGCCGTTCGAGATCCGGCAGGTTGTGTCCGGGGCCAATCCGAACATCGTAACGAAAGAGGGGCAGCGCCTGTTCATCGGCGAAGAGTTCCGCGGCGTGCGCGTGATCGCGATCGAAGACAATCACCTGGTCTTCGCCGGCAAGCGCAAGATCGAGATGAACTGGTAGTGCGCCATGACACTTATCGAAACTTCCGCGGATCTTGACCGTGATGGCGCGTTGGCGCGTGTGAAAAAGAGGCTTCCGGACTGGTTCATGCAACTGCCGGCAGCGCCTTCCCTGGCCTGCCGCGGACGCGTGTCACAGGTGCTCGGCACACTGATCGAGGCGCATATGCCGCCGACCGAGATCGGCGAGATGTGCCATCTGTTCCATCCTTCCTTTCCGGAAAGGAAGATGTTGGCCGAAGTGGTCGGCTTCACGGAGAAGAGTACCATCCTGTCGGCCTTGAGTCCGCTGGAAGGCGTTTCCAATCGCACCATGATCGAGCCGCTCAACCGGTCGCATTCCATCGAAGTCGGAGAGCATCTGTTCGGCGGCGTGCTCGACGGCTTCGGCAACCTGCAATATCGTGTGCCCGATGCACCCGCTCCGGCTTCAGTCTGGCGCGCCACAGTTCCTGTGATCTGCGCGGCGCCCCAGGCGACTGACAGACCGCTAATCGATAGCCCGCTGTCGACCGGAATACGTGCGATCGACGGGCTGCTGACGCTGGGCCGGGGCCAGCGTATCGGCGTCTTCGCGGGCCCCGGTTCGGGCAAGACGACTCTGATGGCGGCCATTGCGCGCGGCTGTGCTGCCGATGTGATCGTGTTCGGCCTGATCGGCGAGCGTGGCAGGGAGCTGAACGAATTCCTGCAGCACGAACTGGACGCGGCGCTGGTGCACAAGACCATCGTGGTCTGCGCTACCTCCGACCGCACCTCGATGGAGCGCGCGCGTGCGGCGTTCACCGCTACCGCAGTCGCCGAGGCGTTCCGCGCACGCGGAAAAAACGTGCTGCTCCTGATCGATTCCCTTACCCGCTTCGCGCGTGCGCAGCGCGAAATAGGCCTGGCGGCCGGCGAGCCGCCGGCGCGAGGCGGCTACACGCCTTCGGTCTATACCATGCTGCCGCGCCTGGTCGAGCGCGCCGGCAATACCGGTGAGGGTTCGATCACGGCGCTGTATACCGTGCTGCTGGACGGTGAAAACCCTTCCGACCCGATCGGCGTGGAGGCGCAGTCTCTGCTCGACGGCCACATCTATTTGACGCGCAAGCTCGCAGAGCAGGGGCATTATCCGGCCATCGATGTGCTGGCCAGCATCAGCCGCGTGATGTCGAACGTGACGAGCGCCGAGCAGCGCAGGCACGCCGTTCGTTTCCGCAACCTGTTGGCGCGTTACCAGGAGGTGGAATTGCTCATCCGCATCGGCGAATACAAGCAGGGCGCAGATGCGCTGACCGACGCCGCCGTCCGCATGCGGCCGCGCCAATTGGAATTCCTGCAACAGGATGCGCGTGCGTTGAGCGGCTTCAACGAGACACTGGCGGCCATCGGAAAGCTGGCGGCATGAGCATTGAGGCGCGACATTCCGCTTTTGCGGGCCGCCGCCCGCAACGCGAAGTTGCTGACCTGGCCGAAGCGCCGAAGAAGGACGATGGCCTGGGCCAGTTGCTGCAAATTCGCAAGCAGAGGATAGAGCGCTTCGAGCACGAAAGCGTGCTGGCCCGCGGGAAATGGCGCGAAGCGCGTGCGGCGTTGCGCGCGGCCAAGGAGAGCTGGCGCGAGGCCAAGCGCGATGCGGCCGATTTCTGGCGCCATTCGCGCACCGAGTTTTTGCGCATGAACATCACCAGCGGTGATTTTCGCAAGGCCAAGGCGATCTACGAAAGGATGAAAGAGAACGCCGCGCAACTGCATTTGGAGTGCGGCGAGGCGATCGGGCCGTGCAAGACTGCTCGCGGGGAGTTCTTTGCCGCCAGGAAGGCGGCAAGCGAGGCCAGGCGCCAGCACGAAAAAATGGGTGTGCTGCGCAGCGAACTGGCACGGGTGGAGGCGGAGAGGGAGCAATGATATGAAGCAGGTGCATCAGGTCGGCCCGTACGAGAGCGCGGCGCCGGCCAAAGGGAAGCCAGTCCAGAGCGGGTCTCTGCCGCCTTTTTCGCTGCAAAAACCGGAGCGCGAACAGGTCAAGCACGCGGCCGAGCGGGCGCACCGGCGCGACGAGGGAATGAACGATGCGACCGCGCCGGTGGCATACGCGAGCCAGCCGCTGGCGGTGCCGGCCGACGGCGCGGCGAGTCTCAAACCGGATCGAAGCGTGGCAGGCACCGAAACGGCGGCGCAGGGACCCGATCCGGCCGAGCTCGCCGGTCAGGCGATGCTGGCGGACGATCTGGCACTCCTGGGAGCCGACCCCGGCATATTCGAAGTGATGCTGCCGGAGGGCGACACACTGGGCGTATCAGTGGAGCACCGCCAGCAGTCCGTCATGTTCCTGCTCTCTGCGTCGAACGACGCGCTGAGCAGGAAATTGAAGCGGCAATCCGTGGAACTTCAATCGCAGCTTGCGCAACGTATGGAGACAGAGGTTAGTCTGGTCGTTCTATAGAAACGGAAGCAAAATGAGCCGGGCGTCGTAGCGCCGCTTTGCAACATCTTCGTACTATCTTCGTCGCAGGCCTGGACAGCCGCATTTTGTTACCGATTCCTTGAGGCGCGGCCTGGCTTGCGCGAGGATGAACGGGAAGCATCAAGCAATTTTTTTGGGTGGTGATCTTGTCAAACCTTGGTATTCAAATTTCACCGGCTGGCGGCGCCGCGCAGCCGACACGTTTCCGCGCACCCAGGATGAGTGAGGCGCAGGCGGCGTTGTCGCGCAGAATCGGCGCCGGCCGACGCGCGCGCTGCGGTGCTCAGAACGGGATCTCGATTCTGCTGCAGCCTGCTGAGCGCTTCCCCGGCGACGCGGGGGCTCTACTCGAACTGCATGGGCCGCACGGCACGATCGAATGCGCGGACGGCGTGCGTTTGATGCGCGCGCTGACGGGCGTCGACATCGGCGCGCTGGCCGACGAGGCCGGCATGGCATGGAGTTGTGTCGAGGCGGCGGTCCTGGGTCGCCTGAAGGGCACCCCCTTCGACGGTCTCGACGGCATGCGCTGCGCCGCGGCGGGCCCACAGCGCGAGGATTTGGTCGCGCTGCGCATCGCGCTGCAGAGCGAGAGCTATCTGATAACGCTCTTTGCGCGAGCCGACGCCGCGACTTGGCTGGATTTTCTCGAGAGTGGTGACTGGGCTCCGGAAAGGACGAATTTCGCCGATCTCTCTACGCTCGATTGCGCTTTTCCGCTGCACGTCGCGCGCCACGGGCTACCCGCCGCCAGCCTGCGCGAGGTAACGGTCGGTGATGTCTTCGTTCCGGCTGAACCGAAGTTCACCTGCGAAGGAAGCGGTCGCGTCGCGTTTGGCCGCAAGGCGGCGCAGGCGATCTTCCTGCCTTCCGGCTGGCTGCAGATTGAAAGTATCGAACCCGGCGCGGACGGCAACGCTGGCGCCATTGATCGACATAAGGAGGATGGGAACATGAGCACGCAAGCAAATTCGGCACCGGACGACGAGGCCGGCAGCCTGGACGACTATTCCATCACGCTCGATTTCGAGCTCGGCAAGCTGCATCTGACTTTTGGCGAGTTGCGCACGCTGTGCGCCGGAACGGTACTGTCGATTGCGGGTGGCTCCCCGGGACATGTGGCAATCCGCGCCGGCGACCGCCTGTTGGGGCGCGGCGAGATCGTCGACGTCGATGGACAACTAGGCATACGCGTCACCCACTGGCTGGAGCGACGCGATGGGACAGCATGACGTAGTTTCGTTTTCCATCCTTCTCGGGCTGCTGTCGCTGATCCCGCTCGCGGTGATCGTCACGACCTCATTCCTGAAGATATCCATCGTGCTGCTGGTGCTGCGCAACGCCATCGGGGTTCAGCAAGTGCCGCCCACGCTGGCACTGTACGGCATTGCGTTGGCGATCAGCCTGTTCGTCATGGCACCGACTGCCAAGCAGGTCGGCGCGAGGCTGGAAAATATGGATACCAGCATGACGGATTCTCGCACTGCGTCCAACCTGGGGAAGGCATTGGAAGCGTTCGAGCCGCTGCGTACATTCATGCTCAAATACGCACACCCCGATCAGCGCGAGGCCTTCCTCGCATCGGCCAAGAAATTATGGCCCAAGGACGAGGCAAAGGATGCCAAGTCTACCGATGCCCTCATCCTGATTCCGGCCTTCGTGGTGTCGGAAATGCAAGCCGGGTTCGAGATTGGATTTCTCATCTACATACCATTCGTCATCATCGATCTGTTCATCGCAAATATCCTGATGGCGCTTGGCATGCAGCAGCTAAGTCCGATGACGATCACGATACCGTTGAAGATGCTGTTGTTCGTCCTGATCGACGGATGGGGCAAGCTGCTCAACGGACTCGCGATGTCGTACGCATAAGACCGGGGACCGGACATGGATCAGACCTTGAATTTTTTCCAGCAGGGAATGTGGCTCGTGGTGGAGATCTCGGCGCCGCCGCTGCTGGTGGCGGCGCTATGCGGATTGATCGTCTCGATGCTGCAGACCGTGACGCAGATCCAGGACCAGACCGTGCCCTATGTGATCAAGCTGGCAGCCATCGTCGTGACGATATTGGTGTGCGCGCGCTGGATCTGCAACGAGCTGGCCCAGTTGATCAACCTGGCGTTCGAATTGATGCCCAACGTCGGGAGGTAACGCCGCATGCAAAGTTCGCTGCTGGTCGATCTGCAGACGCTGTTCGTGACGCTGGCCCTGATCACGCCGCGAACCCTGGTCTGCCTGACGATACTGCCCGGGTTAAGCATCCGTTCCATGGGTTCGATGCGCGCCGCGATCGCCATTGCCATCGCGCTCCCGGCAGCGCTTCCGACATTTCGCTACGTCCAGGAGACGCCACCGGGATATATCCTGTCTGCAATCCTGGCCGGCAAGGAGGCCGCCATCGGCCTCCTGATCGGCACCATCGTGTCGATACCGGTGTGGGTCGCAGGCTCGATCGGCTCGATCGCCGACCGGCAGCGCATACCGATAATGATACAGTCGCTGTCCTCGACGGATAAGGACGCCAGCGCGCTCGGCGGGGTCATGCTGCAGGCCTTGATCCTGGTGATGATCCAAGCCGGGCTGTACGTGGCGCTTGTCAGGATATTGATCGAGAGCTTCGCGGCCTGGCCTGCGTTCGACCTCTTGCCGCCGTTCGAACTGGCGCACCTCGACGTCCTCCTCAGGCGTTTCGGCGACTTTTTCTGGTATGTCGTCGTCTACGGCGCGCCCATCATCATCCCACTGCTGCTGATCGATTTCGCATTTGCCCTGCTGGGCGTGTTCAGCCCGCAGTTGCAGGTGATGCATGTTTCCTCGCCAGTCAAGAGCCTGGCCGGGCTGTTCCTCCTGCTGGTGTATTGGTCGACTTTTTCCCATTACGTGGCCGGCGATTTTTCCCACATGCTCGATTTCACGGCCGGCCTGCTGCAGGTGGGGCGCTAGCGTGAACTGACCCTGGGGTAAGCCATGAGCGGTGAAAAGAGCGAGAAGCCGACCACCAAGAAGCGGCGCGATGCGCGCGAAAAGGGGCAGGTGCCGGTCAGTCGCGATTTCGCGCGTGTGGTCGGGATGACGGTGGTGATGGAGACGGTGTTCATGACGGAGTCGCTTTGGCGCGAAGCGATCCACTCGCTGATGGAACTGTCTCTTAGCAGCCTGGGCCGCCCGTTCGACGCGGCGCTGAGCGAGGTGCTGCGCGCCGCGGGGGTGCTGTGTGGGGCCATAATCGCGAGCACGATGTTGCTGCTGGTCGTGACTGCCGTCGCGTCCTATTGGGGCCAGTTTGGTCCGCTGATCGCGCCACAACTGCTACATGTCTCACTCGACAAGCTCAGTCCGGTGAATAACGCCAAGCAATACTTTTCCAAGAAGAAGCTGACCGAATTGCTGATGGCGATCGTCAAGACGGGACTGGTTGCGCTGATTATGTATATCTTGCTGCGCGACCAGCTGGCCACCATCGTCACTCTGGCCGGCGGTACGCCGTGGGACATCTATAACGCGTTCATGTCGCTTGTGCACCAGACGTTTTACATCATCGTCGGGCCGTTCCTGGTGCTCGCGCTGATCGACCTGGCCGTGCAAAAGCACATCCACATGAAGTCGCTCATGATGGACATTGAGGAAGTCCGCAAGGAGTTCAAGGAAATCGAGGGCGACCCGCTGATCAAGGGCAAGCGCAAGGAACTGGCGCGTGAACTGGCGTCGGAAGACGGCCAGGCGACCAAGACCAAGAATGCCAATGCCGTGGTTGTCAATCCCACGCACTTCGCCGTCGCCATGTTGTACGACGACAGTACGCCCGTTCCCATCGTGCTGGCCAAGGGCAGGGACGAGGTGGCGCAGGCGATGATCGATGCCGCGCGCGAAGCGAAGATTCCGGTGATACGCCATGTCTGGCTGGCGCGCACCCTGTTTGCGACTTGCCAGGAAGATAGTCACGTGCCGAAAGCCAGCTACGAGGCGGTCGCGCATGTCTACGCGGTGGTGATGGAGTTGTATCGCACCAACGAAACGGAGCGCCATGTCGAATTGGAAAGCGACGGCCAGTCGCCGTATCCGGATGCCGATTGAGGGATGTTGAGGAATCCGGCGTCAGAATCGGCCCGCCTGCAGGAACCGCGTATGCGGGCCGCGCCACCTAACATGCGACAGGCCGCGGACGCTTCGATCGGCGCACCGCAGCGGTAGGACCGGCCGCCTGTGTACGCCGCGCTTTGCCGTTGCGTTTCCGAAGCAATCCTGGCCGGCGCCGCGTCTTCACGTTAAGAGATCCGCAATCCGCATTTTTTCGCCACGTGCGTCCGGAGCAACCACATGACCTACTCGATCGCCAAGTTCATCTTCCAACTCTTGCTCGCGCTGTCCGCTGGCCTGTTCTTCGGCGCGGCCCACGCGACCACCCCTGCGAATTGGAAGGACAGCGGATTCGCCATCAATGCCAGCGGCATGCGGTTGGGCCAGCTGTTGCGCGAATTTGGCCAGGCCTATGGCGTCAATGTATCGGTCAAAGTTGACGATCTGGCGATTCTGAAGGGGCGCTTGAAGGCCGATAACGGCACCGAATTCCTGGATCGCCTGAGCAACGAATACAAGTTCAATTGGTTCGTCTACGCCGGCACGCTGTATGTCGTGCCGCGCAACGACAATTTGTCGGTGCGGCTCGATATCGGCGAGGATGCCGTGCTGGACGCCAAGTCGGCCCTGATCGGCGTCGGCCTGTTCGACACCCGTTTCGGCTGGGGCGAGCTGCCCGACGACGGCGTGGTGCTGATCAACGGGCCGCGCGAATACGTCCGTCTGGCCGAGACGGTGCTCAATCCGGACAGTGCGGCGAACCTGACGCAAAGGGCGCAGGAGACCAGCCGCGAACCGGGAGCTGCGGCCAGGAAGAAGCTGGCCTACAAAGGCAAGCAAGTGATGATATTTCGCCTGAAATATGCCAGTGCCGTCGACCGGGTGATCACCGTCCGTGGGCAAAAGGAGACGGCTGCAGGAATCAAGACCATCATGACCGAGATTCTTGGGCAGGCCGACGCATTGCCCCAGCGCGACGCCGCAGACGAATTCGACGCCGGCAGCGACAAACGCTCGCGCCGCCCGAAGTCCGGACCTGGCGGCGAGGATGCACCCGGCAATTCCAGCCTGGCGCGGCCGCGCGAGCCAGGCGACATCGTGTCGGAACGCAAGGCCCGCACGAAGAAGGAAGCCGCGCCGTCGCAGCAGGATGCGCCGCGCATCGATGCCGATCCGGCGCTTAATGCGATCATCATTTACGACGTCGAGGCCAAGCGCGACATGTACCGCGCCCTGATCGAGCAACTCGACGTGGAGCCGCAGCAGATCGAGATCGAGGCCATGATCGTCGATATCGATCGCAGCAAGCTGCTTGAGCACGGCGCGGAATGGGGCTTCGCCAGCGGCAAGACGCAGGGCGTCATCAACGGCAACCCGGGTAGTTCCATCGGCAGCGGCCAGAGTATTGGCCAGGGAGCCAGCCCGCTCGGAATGAATCAGACCGTGGGCGGATCGACGATATTGCTCAGTAATCCCAACTTCTACCTCCGGCTAAAGGAAATGGAGAGCAACGGCGATGCCAATATTCTCGCCAAGCCGACGGTGCTGACGCTGGACAACGTCGCTGCGGTACTCGACTTGAGCCAGACGCGTTACGTGCCCCTGGTGGGCGAGCGGGTGAGCGACTTGGCCAACATCACGGCCGGCACAATGTTGCGAGTGGTGCCGCGCGTGCTGAATGAAAACGGCGAGATTCGGGTCAGGCTCGACATCGACATCGAAGACGGTGCCCTGGGAAATGCGCAGACCAGCGGCAACACCACGCGCTCGACCATCAGCACCCAGGCCATCGTCAACGAACAGCAGACTTTGATGATCGGGGGCTATCACGTCGAATCGACGACGGTGACGCAGCAAAAGGTGCCGTTCCTGGGCGACTTGCCACTGGTGGGAGGTTTGTTCCGTTCCAGCAGCGACAACAACAAGGGCCGTGAGCGCTTGTTCCTCATTACGCCGCGCCTGCTTGGCACAGCCGGTGTGAAGGTGGCAAGGCGTTCGACCGCGAGCAGGATGGCTCGCGAGGTGGTACTGGACGATCTTGCCAAGAATCCGCCCACGGAAGAGGATGGCGACGCGCCGAAAAAGGTGCCGCAGCACGACAAGCCCGCACCCGTTCAGCCGTCGCTGCCGCCGCCGACGCCGGCGGCGCCGTCCGCTGCGGTCATCGGCCCGCGCGTATATGTGCAGCCTGAAGAACCCGCTGCGACCTCTGTTCAGCAGGTCGCCAAGGCCAAATGCTCCAAGCGCACCAAGCCGAACGACGATCCTCTGAGTGTTTATACATTGCGATAATTGAAACTTTAGGCAGGACCTTGCAGGTGGCTTCGGCTCGTGTGGTTGTCTCGCTGCAATCGATGAAATTTTTTTTTCCGCGCCATGGAACTGCCGTTTCGGCCTGCCCCACACATGGCAGTGAGAAATTTTGATTATTTCTCATTTGCAACTTATATGGGAGGGTGAAAATGGAACAGAGTTTTTTTTCGAAACGTGGTCCAAACGTGGCGGATGCACTGCGTCAATCCGAGGAGCCGCAGAATTTGGAAGTCGATTCGACATCCCGTCGGCTCGACGGCAGCGTTGAAGGCATGGTTGGGTTTCTGGGTGAGCTGGTCGACCTGGCGGACCAACGCAATAACACTCGCGCCGAACCTGCGCTGGAACTGCGTTTCGGGGACATCACCACGATCACCTCGGTATCGCGCCAAACGGATCAGGTTTCGCTCTCGATTCAGGCACTGCTGCCGGCGGAGCATCACGATGCGTCGCGTCCGATGACCGCGCCAAACGGCGCGGGCAATTGGAATGTGGCCTGGAACGGTGACCAGGGCGGCTATGTCGTCACGCGCAATTTGCCGCTCGGCCAGTTTTCCGACGAACGCAGTGTATTCGATGCGGTGATGGACACATCGGATGCCGCGGCAGCCTGGCAGTCCTCGGGCAAACACGGCAAATCCGGCTTTTAAGCCCTCGCACTGACCGACTGATGCCTGCGGCTGCGGCACCACGGCATTGCGGGGATAACCTGCTCCGATTGAAATTGGATGAAATTGGAACTTGAGCCGCTTTCCGACCACACATGGATCATTGATAGTAAACCTTGTGACCGGGAGGGGAAATGAACAGTGCTACGCAACCCGTACTTGACGTTGCCAGCCGAGCTGCGACGCCTACAGCCGCCAATTTTCCGGACGGCGCCCTCGTGTCTGCGCCGATCGATGGCGAGGCATTCCGCGCGGCGCTCGAGCGGCACATGCAGGCAGGCGCGCATGTGAAGGCGGTCGAATCGCGCAAGGTCTCCATGGGAGAGAAATTGGTGGACCGCATGTCTGAGTTGTCCAGCGAAACCAAGAAGGATCACGAGCACGTCTCAAAAATGATCGAGCAGGCCACGCGCAACGGCGACTCGATGGAATTGCTCAAGGCGATGATGGCGCTCAACGACTACCAGATGCGCACCCAGTTCATCTCGAAGGCTGCGAGCAAAGCCACGGCCTCGGTTGAACGCCTCACCTCGCTGCAATAATCCCATGGCACAATACGCTGATTCCCCACCTTCCGCGCGGGCCGTGTTTTGCGGCGGCGACCGTATCGCTTCATGGCGCGATGTAGCGCGTACCGTACTGCGGCGTTGCGCGCCGTGCCTGCTGGCCGCAGCGGCCCTGCTGCTTGCGGCGTGTACGGAAACGGTCAATTTGCAGAGCGGGCTCAACGACGCCGATGCCAACGAAATCGTGTCGCTGCTGCATCGCAGCGGCATCGAATCCCGGAAGATGTCGACCAAGGAAGGCGTCTCGCTGACCGTGGACGCCAACGACATTTCGGCGGCGACCGAGATCATGCATGCGGCCGGCCTGCCGCGCAAGAATCTGTCCGACCTGGGCCAGATATTCAAGAAGGACGGCATGATCTCCAGCCCGCTCGAAGAACGCATCCGCTATATCTACGGCTTGTCCACCGAGCTGGAAAGCACGCTGCAACAGTTCGACAACGTGGTTGAGGCGCGGGTGCACGTCGTGCTCCCCGAGCGCATCGCGCCCGGCGAGCCGATCCAGCCTTCGTCGGCGGCGGTATTCATCAAATACCATTTGCCGTTCGACGAAGATGCGGCCGTGCCGCAGGTACGCAATCTGGTCGCGGCGAGTATTCCCGGGCTCGGCGGCGAAGAGGGACGTTCCAAGGTTTCGGTGGTGCTGACGCGTACCGAAGCAAGAGGCGTGACCATCGAGTGGGAAAAAGTAGGGCCGTTTTTTGTCCAGGCCGGAACGGCCGGGGCACTGTCTATCATGCTCGTGCTCTTGGTGACGGTCGCAATCGTCGCGGTGGTGGCCGCCGTCGCCATCGGCGTGCTGTGCCGCGAAACGCTCATCGCCAAGCTGAGGCGCCTGGGCAATGCGTTTTCCGGCGCCACGAAGAGGAAAAACGCCGAGCCGTCCTTGAGTGCCGAGGGCACGCCGCCATGAATCGCGCCCTGCGCCAGGAGGAGCCGCATCAAAGCGCTGCGGTGCTTTCAGACTCCTTCATCGATTGGTGGTTCAATCCCTGGTCGTATGCTGACGTCGAGGGCCGGTCGAGCGGCTGCGCGACCGCATTGTCATCCCTGACCGCTTCGGATACTCTGGCGCGGCGCGACGCGTACCATCTTTGGTGCACCGAACTCAAGGTGGTGGCGGAACTGCCACCCAGCTTCGATCCGGCGTGGAGTTTCGCGGCGACCGCCGACGCCAAGGAATTCGGCGCCACGCTGCGGCTGTTCGGCGCCCTGGTCGCGGCCTGCGGGCGCGACGAGGCCCTGTTGGCCGAGTTGCCATTCAACGATCGCAAGTGGTGCATGAGTATTGCGTCGACACAGGCCCTGGTGGCCGTGTCGAGGCCGGCCGCGAGCTTGGCCGAACGAGGCGCCCTGGAGCTGAAGGATAGGCTGGAAGCGGAGTTTTATGGTCTATGGTCGCGCCTGCGGATGTTGCTTGCTCCCGCCGTGCGGGCAGTGGTCGACATGCAGGCTGCCGACTCCCGGCGTGCTCCGCTTGCGGCTGGCGTCGTTGCGCGGTGGCAGCGTTGTTGGCGCCTGTGCAGCGAGCGAGCCAAAACGCCCATGTCTATAGCCAGCTAAGCAAGATTTAAAGAAAAATCTCAGTATGAAACCATTTTGCGTTGCGAAATTGACCCCTGGCCCCGACTTGCGCGCGCGCGATGGCGTGCTCAGTGATGCCGCGCTGACAGTCACGCTGGAGGCAGCCGAAGCTGCGGCGCGCATGGTGCAGCGCGCGCAGCACGACGCCGATGCGCTGCGCGAGCGCGGACAAGCGGACGCCAGGCAGGCCGTGCTGGAGGCGCAGAGCGAGGCGCTGCGCGCAGCGGATGCGTTGCTGGCCGCGATGCGCAGCGCGCAGGAGGATTTTCTCTTCCGCGCGGAAGAGATCGTCATCGATCTGGCACAGCAGGTGTTCGCCAGGCTGGCATCGGCAACCGCGCCGCGCGAGAAGATCGAGGCGGCGCTGCGCATGGTGCAAAAGGAAGCGCCGCACAACCTGATTGCGCCGGTCCTGCGCGTCCATCCCGACGATGTGGAACTGCTGCCACCGCTGGAATGGGCCGTCAAGTCCACGCCAACCCTGGCGCGTGGCGCGTGTCGGCTCGAGGCCGGGAATGGGGAATGGAGCGTCGCCTACGATGCCGCCGTGGAGGCGTTGAACATGGCGCTGGCCGACATCCGTTCGTCTGCAGCCGGGTGTGGCGCAGTTGAGGATGAATTGACGGAATGATCGATGGTCGGCTCATCGGAGATATTTCCTGTATTTGAAACGATTGATTAAAAGAGAACGCATATGGACCGCCTATCAGTACATACTCCGCTGCCGCTCGGTTCGTCTTCTGACACCACAAGCCAAAAGAAAAAAAAGACGGGCGGCGACGATTCGACGGCTCCCATGGGACCTGACGTGCCGGCCGGCATGCACGCGAGTGGAGCCGACCGTTTGAGGGATAAGCTTGGGAGCTTTTTTAAGCGAACCAAAAAAACTGAGGATGGGATTGACAGCACGTCCAAGCGCGTGAAAAAGGGGAAGCGAAATGAACCAGGCCCAAGCGTGCGAAAGACAGAGACTCCGGAGGACAACGTAGGTCAGGATGAGACTCGATCTCCCGTTGAAGTACCTCATTTTCCCTATGTGTCATACGCGGAAAGTAGTGCACGATTCAACGCAATAAACACGGAACCTGCACCAATACCCCGTGCGGGCATCGCCATGGGCTCGGGAGCGCAATCCAGTTCGACCAAGGATCCGGGTCAAACCGTGGTACGTGATTCACGCGAGGAAACGCCGCGGGTTTCGCCGATCGTTCGGCCGCCGTTTACGCCATTTGTGCCGCGAGAGGCGCCCCATGTCGTCATTCGGGGACCTGAAGCGCGCCGCTTCCAGCAAAGCACCAGACGTAGAGATTCCGGTTATATTGAGACAATCCCAGAGGAGAAGGATTACGACGACCTGCGGTCCGATATTTCTGACGAAGATCACGACGACCTCTACTCCAGCGATCGGGAGCCGCGAGGCGCGCCTGCTGGACGGCCATTCGGCGTGCGCGGGCCAGAGCGAGAACCAGAACAAGCACCAGCATCAGAACAAACGTTGCCCGATGATCGGTGGCAGCGTCATGATCCGGACCATTCGGATGGGAGTATTGCCGGAGGCATTGATTCGCAAGATGAGCCGAGAACCCAGAGCCAGAATGAGGAGAATTTTAAGAGATTTATGGAAACGTTGTCGCCGGAAGATAAGCAGCGTGTTAAGGAATGGGCCGATCAAGAATCCAAGATTGATCCGACGCGTCCGGTGGGACCAAACTTCAATCCCTGGACTCGGAACAATACTGGAGGCGGGGGACCGAATAATCCTGGGGGTGGCGGATCCAATCCTGGCGGAGATGACTTTTTGAATCAGATGCGAGCGAGCCAAAATCAAAACATGCAGCAAGAATTTGAGATGCAGAACATGAATATGATGCAGCAGCAATTTTCGACATTCATGGGCATGCAGGTACAGCAGTGTTCAGCATCGTGTAATGCCGTGCTCCAAGGGGCAAATGCGGCTGACGAGCTGGAAGAGACTGCCGACCGAAATGCGGCAAAACTTGCTGGTGGTTAGCATGAAACTCCAATCCGCCAGAATTGGGAATGCAAATACCGGGCGGTGCGCAATCCGGCCTGCCGCAGAAGGGCGCTTGGCCAAGGCGGCACCGCGTGGAAGTGGGATGCCTCAAACCGGCCGAGCATAATAAAAATTGAAACGGCGAGGGGTATTGATGTTTGATCGCGTTCAGTTGATGACGGTGATTGCCCCGCATCGCTGCGTTCGGGTGCCCCTGGCTTCAGCTTGGCTGTGCGCCTGCATGCAAGCAGGTGCGCCCGCCCTGTAGCGCAACGAACCCTAGCTTTTCTTCGCTGAGTTCTTCCCCGCCTGTGTAATCGCACGGTGTCGTCGCCGTACTTAAAAATCGGCCTTGCTTGCTGCAAGGAGCTGTTTGCCTTTGATCTGCCGATCGGGAGGTGCATTTGGACGGATCCCGGAAACGCCCACGGATATTTCACAAGCGCGATAGAACTCAAGCTATCGCCCAGGCAACCTATGTTTGCAAAACGCCGCTTGCGCGGCTCCGATCAACATCCCCAAGGAGGTAATCATGGCCATGAACAGCGGCATCCACAACGATGCCATGCGTACACTGCATCGGCTCAATACCAGGTACGAAGAGCAAAACGAGGAAGTCCAGCGAACCATGCGCCTGCAGATGCAGGGCGTGCAGCCGGACGCTGCACAATTCATGAAGTTGCTGGAGCGCCATTCGGTGACCCAGCAGGCGATGGAGGCGCAGGTCAAATTGCACGTCAAGGCGCATCAGACGGCGTTGAACGAAAGCAGATAGCTATCATGGGCGCCGACGACGATCTCCAGGGCTGGCTGCGCTCACAGCCATTGGATACGCCGATCGAAATAGCCGGCGAATCGGTGTATCTGCGCGTGCGCAGGCATGGCGCGGAGCTGGGGGCGCATTTGTTGCGGCATCCCGATCAAGAACAGGTCGACGCGGCGCTGCGCATGGGTTTCTGGGGGGCGCTCAAGTTCGATGCCGGCATGGCAATGAGCGTGGACGACGAATACCTGATCCTCATTCGCTGGTTGCCCGGCGTCACCAGCTGGAGTGGGGCGGACCATGCGCTGGAGGACCTGCTGAACCAATTGCTCCGATGGCGTGCGGCGCTCACCCAGGCTTCACCGGCGAGCGCCGCAGCGAGCGGTACACGCGACGAACGGCATGTGCGCGATGCGCTGGTTCGCGAAATGGGCCGGCGCTGAGCAATATCCGGCCACGCACTCCGGCCGGTGTCATCGGATGGAACCGGCGTTTCGGGTCGGACGACTCACCGCTATTGATTCCAACATCAGCAATATGCCATGCATGAACTACGCATACTTCAAGGTCGGCATCGGGGCACTTCGTTTCCGCTGGGAGATGTGCCACGCCTGATCGGCAGGCGCGATCAGGCCGACATCCGGCTATACGACGCCGGCATAGCCGAGCATCACGCTACCTTGTGGCCCAATGGGAGCGGCTGGGTATTGACTGCGGCGGAAGGCGCCATCGCCGACGGCGCCGGCAACGAAGGCCGGCGATCGCTCATCATCGCGGTGGGACAAATGGCGCGTCTGGGCGGTATCTGGGTGAGCATTGATCTGCCGAATCGGCCCTGGAATGCCGCCTTCGCCAGTGCTCCCTCCATTCCGACGCACCGAGTCTTGACGCAGCGACTGGCGAGATGCGCCCGCGGCTGGTGGAATGGCGCAGTGGCGACTGTGCCGCGGCGCGGCTTGGTTGCTGCAGTCTTCCTGGTTGTTGCCGCCGCATGCGCCGCGCCCTTGCGGTATCGGATCGGCGCCATGGAACCGGTCACAGCACCACCGGTTGCGACGGCAAAACAGGAAACTGACGCTCAGCAAAACGCGGCGCAGGCGACACCGGATGTGCAACAGCTCAAGCGCGAGTTCCGCAGTCGGCTCGAACAAGTCGGCTTGGTCGAGCGCTTTGAGATGGATCTTGCCGACCACGCCTGGAATATGAAAGCGGTCCTGGATGACAAGGAAATGGTGCGCTTCGGCCAAGTGCTGGCGGTGTTCGCCCACGAATACCGCGTTTCCTTTCCGATCGACGCCAAAATCACCGAGGCGAGCAGCACGCTGCCGTTCAAGGTGGAGTCCGTATTTTCGGGTGAAAACGCCAGTGTGGTGACGCAGGACGGCAAGCGACTCTTCGTCGGCGACAAATATCGCGGCGTGCGCTTGGCCGCGATAACGGGGAAGTGGGTCACGTTTGTCGGTAAGCGCCGCATTGACATGGTTTGGTAGTGCAAGATGCGGCGCCGGGCAGCGGCCGCCGGCGCAACAATAGCGAAGGAAGATCGATATGACGATATTCAATCAGGAGGCGGCGCTCGCGCAAGCGCTGCCGCGCCCGTATTTGCCCTACGCCGGCGCGTGGGAGTCAGCGCATGTGCCGGGGCGCTCCGAGCGTTTCACGCCGCGCTCCGCAGATGCGTCCTGGGAAATCGTGGCGCACGACGCCGCGGCGTTGAGGTCCTTGCTATCGAAGCGGGCAGTCGATCGCATCGGCAAGGTGACCCTGATGGGTGCGGACTTCGGCGACGCAGATGTGTTGCTGTTGGCCGACCTGAAGGAATTGCGCGTGCTATGCCTGGCGGGCTGCCATGGGATCGGCGACCAGGCGCTTGCTGTTGTGCCGCGTTGGAGCAAGTTGGAGGTGCTGGACTTAACCTGGTGCGACCGCGTCGGCGAGGCCGGTCTGGCGCATCTGGCCGGTGCACCGCAATTGACGCATGTGAACCTGACGTGGTGCTGCGGCGTGGGTGATCGCGCCCTCGCGCACCTGCGCAAATGCAGCCAGTTGCGGGAGCTGCTGTTGTCCTGGTGTGACGTTACCGACGCAGGTGTCGCGCATCTCGGCGGGCTGACCAGGCTGCGGCGCTTGAGCCTGGCCTGGTGCGACATCAGCGACAGGGGCCTGGCCTCGCTGCGACGCCTGCGCCGGCTCGAGAGCCTCGATCTGACCGCGTGCGAGCGCATCACCGATCGTGGCCTGGAGCAGGCGAAGCATTGGCCGCATCTCAGGCACGTTAAACTCACGGGATGTAACCGTATCGGCGACCGCGGATTGGATCGCCTCGCCGCATTGCCCGCACTGGAAAGCGTGGATCTGATCGGATGTGATCGGCTTTCCGGAGCGGCGGCCGAAAGTATAAAGCGTTGGCGTGTTCCGTCAGGTCGTATCCGCGTCGGGTATTTCTGAGTGGCTATTGCATCGATACATAACAGATGCGAAAGGAGTGCCTGCTTGCGAGCAGACATCGTTACGCCGGCGGACAGCATGCTGCCAGAAATCCCGGTTATATCCTCGGCCCGCTCGCTACCATTTAAGAACCGGTTTCAAAATGAACATGGCGTTGTTGGCTGGGGCGGCCATCCGCCTCCTTGCCGTACAGTCGTACTGCCTGCGTCGAGGCGCCTAGCACTGCTCATTTTGAAACCCGTTCTAAGTCGCCATGTATGGTGCGATGTCGCACTTCTGATCGGACGCAGAACCGCGTCTTTTCGCGTCATATGTCGTTGTAAGTCCTCGCGGTGATCCCGCTATTGCCGCAGCATACGCCTGGATTGGCACGAAAATCCATCGGCTTTATAAGTTCCACCAAGGGGCGCAAGACCATAGGACGACGGCGGAGGTCGGTCGACTACTTGTTGGTTTCTCCGGATCCGGCATTTATGCCGTGGCTGAGATGCCAACGATGGCAGGTTCCACGTGCAATTGCGTCGGCTTCGCACGCGAAGGCGCCAACAATTGACCCATGCAAACGACGTCGCGGTAGTCAGTGCCAATCAGATGGGCGCGCGGCTTCAGGCCTTCCACTTTGAATCCCATGCGCCGGTAGAGGGCGATGGCGTTGTGGTTATCCTCGTAAACTTCCAGTTCGATGCGTGTCAGACCGCCACGGCGCGCGCCATCGAGCGATGCGGCCAGCATTTGCCCGCCTATACCATGGCCGCGCCAGTCCGGCAGCAAACCGATGAACAGCGTGCCGCAATGGCGCAGGAAGGGTTGATCGTTGCTGCAGACGATGGACCATCCGATGACAGCATCGCCATCGAGAGCGACGATTTGCGGGAAGGTGCCATGTAGATTTCTTTCCATCCAGGGTGCGAAATGATCGATCGCCAACGCTTCGCTCGACGAAAAATAGCGTCCTTCGCGCGCAACTGCGGCGAAGGCGCTTTGTATGCCTTGTATATGCAATGCATGTGCTTCCTGTATTTTCAGCATGTCATGACACCAGATTGCCGCTTGCCGGGTGGCTGCCTGTGTGTGGGATGGGGCAGGGAAAATGTTCCCGCCGCGGTGCGGCTACGCGAGGGAACTCGGGAGGTGTATCTGACCACCGAAGCAATAGACGCGGCGTAAGCGACGGGACATCTTCAACCACGCAAGGATGCCAATCATGAGCGGAATGAAAATAGTCGACAAGGCGGATCTCGGCATCTATTACGACGCCGACGCATCCTTCATGAACAAAGCCTGGCTGCTCAAAATCGGGCTGACGAAGGATGTCTTCGTCGCGATGTTCCGGGACCATCCGACGATCGGCTTCGAAGCGGACGGAAAGC
>FSYV01000323.1_pt1 | contig 25563 bp, 25 predicted proteins | sample 1638641 | NCBI WGS metagenome assembly FSYV01 (sample SAMEA3914813, study PRJEB12502) | metagenome | biome: forest; material: soil | place: Canada | collected 2011-07-07 | depth 0.3 m
AACCTGCATAGCCGCGCCTTTGCGCTCGCGCGCTGGTGGATGCGCGGCAAGCTGTTCGGCTGGGACGACCCGCCACCCGAAATTTTTCCGCCGGCGCGCAAGACCTTCCTGATTGCGTTTTCCCTGGCGACGTGGATCTATCGGCTGGTGGTGTTTCTCGGGATTGCGTTTTTGGTTTATCACATTTCGTTCAAGCTGCTTGGTATTTTCCTGCTGGCGATCGAACTCGGCTGGTTCATTGCCTTGCCGATGGTGACTGAAGTGAAAGTGTGGTGGAAGTTGAGAGCAGACATGCACTGGAATCATGCAACACGCCGTACCGCCTTGATTGTCGGCATCGTGCTGGCCGTGCTGCTGCTGCCCTGGCGCAGCGACGTGCGCGCGCCGGCAGTCATGGGCGCGGCGCAGGCGCAAGGCCTTTACGCAATCGGTGCCGCACGTGTCGTCAGTGCGCCGTTGCCCACCGGCACTGCCGTGCAAGCGGGCCAGGTGCTGGTGCAACTGGAGTCGCCCGAGTTGCGCTTTCATCTCGAACAGGAGCAGACGCGCGAACGTATCCTGCACTGGGAGCTGGAGCAGCAGCCGTTCAACGCGGATTTGCAGAAGGAAGGCTCGGCCTTGCGCGAACGCTGGATCGAGGCAGCCGCCAGCGTCAAAGGGCTGCAGGAGCAGGTTGACCAATTGATCGTGCGTGCACCGTTCGCTGGCCACATCGCCGAAGTGGACGAAAGCCTGGTGCCGGGAACCTGGGTGGCGCACAAGGAAAAATTGTTTGAAGTCGTCGGCCCGCAGGGCGCCAAGGCCGAAGCCTTCGTTGGCGAACGCGAGCTGGCGGCATTGCAGGTCGGCGGCAGCGCCAATTTTATCGCCGAGGCAACCGGCATGCCCAGCATGGCCTGCCGCATCGACGCCGTGGATCGCGTCAACCTCGTCGCCCTCGAATCCACTTATCTTGCTTCCACCTATGGCGGCCCGATTCCCGTGCAGAAGGATAAGCAAGGGGCGTTGGTGCCGACCGACGCCTGGTACCGCGTGCGGCTGGAAAATTGCGGCGAGGGAACCGCTGCCCCAGTACGCGAGTTGCGTGGCGTGGCACACATGAAGGGGGAGTGGAGCAGCATTGCGGGGCGGTATTTGCGGCGCGGGATTGCGGTGGTGCAGCGCGAGGTGGGGTTCTAGCTCGCGACTGCGCCGGTGTTCGCCTCGTCTTTGCCTTTAAAAGCCGATTGGTTGCGCGCACGCCGGAGGCTGGAATCTCCCATTGTCGGCGCGCAGATTCTTCATGATAATGTCAGTCGACATCTTCCACGCGAAACGAAGCCCATCATGCCAAATGACCCCTACGCCCCGCCGGCGTCCAAGATTGACGGCGACACTTCGCTTGCCGTCGCGTCGTTCAGCGCAATGAAAATGGAAATCCATTATGCAAACAGTCTGAGCGATCTGGTCTTGCACAATGTATTTGCGATTTGGCGTAACCCGTTATTTTTCGTTATCTACGCCGGCATGATCCTGCTATCTGCGTACGGCGATGCGTACGACAACAGCGGCATGTTTCATGTGTCGCGTTTTTTGTGGGCGGGCTGCAGACAGCGTTCTATTTTACGCTTGTGTTGGGAATCATTTCGTTGCTGCAAAATGGAATCGCAATTATGGGGCGATCCCGGAATGCATTAATCGGCGACTGTCGGGCCGAGGTATCCGAGGAGGGTTTTACCGAAGAATCGAACACGCGGCGCACGCTCATCAAATGGAAAGGCATCTATCGCGTCAGTGCGACACCGCGCTTCGTGCGGATTCACGCATCTTCGCTGAGTGTGCACCTGATTCCGCGCCGCGCGTTTTCATCAAGAGAAGATTCCGAAACATTCCTGAAAATTGCACGCCACTTCTATGATGCCGCCAACAAAAAGAAAGGGTGAACTCGATCGGCATGGATGCCGGCTGATTTCGCTTACGGCGCCTCGGTTACGCGAGCTCACGAAACAAAGCGCAGGCCCGGTAGAGCGCGGCGTTTCCCGGCATTTACGGTGCCATTACCATTTATAAGCCAGCTTCGCGTACAGGAAACGGCCATTGAATCCATATGGCGACCAGACACTGTATGGGTTGATGCCATTGTTGTTCAGATTGCCGGCCGTCGTTGTCGGCGTCGGGTAGCGATTGGTCAGGTTGTCCGCGCCGGCAGTGAAGGTCCATGCGCCGCGATGATAGCTGCCAGAGGTGTCGAGCACCCAGTTGGCGGCATAGGTTTGATCGAGCGCGGGATTGTCCTGGTCGACCTGGAAACTGCCGTAACGCGTTGCCACGCCATGTACGCTCCAATCGGCGATCTTGTAGTCGGCTCCGAGGCTGAGTTTGTCTTTTGGCGACCCAACCGTTGCACGGGCGATGGTTTGGCGGTCGATCAATGTCAAGCCGTTTTCGGCCAGTATCGCCGGGTTGGCTGCCACGCCGCGCACCAGGTTATTGTTGTGGTTGTAGCCCAAGGTCAAATCCAGGCGGCCGTTTTGCTGCAAGTCGAGCCGGTAAGTGGTGACGACATCGACGCCCAGCGTGCGCGTATCGAGCGCATTGGTAAAGTAACGCGCCGCGCCGACGTAATTGCCTTGCGCTGCAAGTTCGTTCTGCAAGTTGGTCGGCAACGTCAGATTGGCCGAGTAGAGAATGCGGTTATCGATGTCGATGCGATACAGGTCGACGGTCGAGGTCAGGTTCCGCGTTGGATCGAGTTGCAGGCCAATGCTCAGGTTGTTCGATTTTTCCGCCTTCAACGGCTGTGCGCCGAGCGCCTTGGCGGCATCGGTATTGACGCCGAAGGTGCCGGTCTCGATCGGCGTGTTGACGCCGTTGACGACGAAGAAATTGGTCGACGTGATGGTGTAGTTTTCTTGTGCCAATGACGGTGCGCGGAAGCCCGTCGATGCCGTGCCGCGCAATGCGACGCCGTCGGTAATCACGTAGCGGGTGGATAGTTTCTCCGAAGTCGTGCTGCCGAAATCGCTATAGTGTTCGCCGCGCACGGCAACTGCGCCGGACCATTGCTTGGTGAAGCTGGTTTCCAGGTTGGCATATAGCGATTCGCTCTGGCGATGGTTGCTGCCCGAATTGCTTGGCGTGAAGCCGCTGAAGCCTTGCGAGCCGGACAGATAATAGGAATCGGGATCGCCGGCGCCGATGTCATAGCTTTCGCGACGCGCTTCCGCGCCCAATGCCACCGTGAGCGGTCCATACAGGCCGGCGACGGGGAAATCCCTGGCGACATCAAGGTTTAGCAGCGTTTGCGTGTTGGTCAGTTGCCCGGCATGGAAATGTGTCGGACTCGCAGCGCCCAGCGCCAGATTGGCGGTGTTGTCCACATCAAGATCGAAGGTGTTCGATCCGAAGTTCAAGCTGGTATCCCAGCGCCAACCCGAATTCAATGTACCGCGTATGCCGACGACGAGCGCGCGGTCCACGGAGGTGCTGTCTTCGAGCGGCAGGAACCCGTCCGGGTAGAGCGACGTTTGCAGCGCGCCGCTCTTGTAGGCCGGACGCCAGGTGGCGGCGGCGGAGGTATAGCGGTCGGAATAATTGCCGAACGAGTAGAACTCCACGTCGTCCGACAACGTCAACTGACTGTTGAAGAAGAAATTCTTGGGTTGTGAAGCCGGATCGCCGTAACGCTGGGTCACCTGTCCGTAGAGCGGTTCCTTGGGATTGCGGAAGTCAGCACCGGCACGGTTGGTTGGATCCTGATTGGCGACATCGGCTGACAAGCGTAACCAACCCTTGTCGCCCAATGCGAAGCCGCCATCGGCGCGCACGTCGGCCTGGCGGCCGTCTTTCTTCGAATACTCGCCTGCGCCGAGTTCGATGTCGCCGCCATTCGGTCCCTTTTTTAGGATGATGTTGATGACGCCTGCAATGGCGTCCGATCCATATTGGGCCGCGGCGCCATCGCGCAGAACTTCAATGTGGTCGATGGCAGAGAGCGGAATCGCGTTCAAATCGACCGGCGCGGAGCCGCGTCCCGACGTGCCGTCGACATTGACGACAGCGGAGGTATGACGGCGCTTGCCGTTGATCAGGACCAGTGTCTGGTCAGGCGAGAGACCGCGTAATTGTGCCGGCCGCACCGCATCGCTGGTGTCGCCGCCGGAGGGGCGGGGAAAATTGAACGACGGCAGCAGGCGCGCCAGGACGGTCGACAATTCGTTGGATCCGGTGCTGTTGATATCCTTGTTGCTCAATACATCGATTGGCGATTCGGAATCGGATACGGTGCGATTGCGGGCGCGGGTGCCGGTGACGACAACGGTCTCTGTCGTGGCCGCTGCGCCTTCTGGCGCAGGCGGCTGTTGTGCGTTTGCCTGCAGGGCCAACGAAGAAGCGAGCAGTGTTAGAAGTCCGGTTTTCTTGTGCGGAAAAATACGTCTTGGAGCAGGCATGGCAAGGCTTTCGTATGAATTGATGTTGGTACATCGCAAAGGGTATAAAAAATTGTAACTTGCCAAGCGGAAAATAAACCAGTAATCATTTCGAGTTTCTATATGCATAATTCAACTGTAATGTTGGGCGCGGATTGTGCTATGTGGATCCGGAACGGTTCGATGGAATTTATTTGTTTAGCATCATATTGATCATATTTTCGTTGACGCCTTCTCCTCGATTTTCTCATCGAACTTTGAAGTGCTCGGAATCGATCATTCGAGAAGTGATGCATTTATAAATCAAAATGCTGGCCAATATTTCAAGATGTCCCGTCTCGTCCGTGCTGCCGCAAAGATATTCAGGATAAGTCGTTATGTTCCTGACCGATTTCGCGCAAGGGCTTGCCTGATAAGCCAACCAGTTGAGCAATTCCTGGCTTGTTGTAACGCAGATGGTTTGGTGGCAAGATGGAGACTGGCTCCGACAGGCGATTGGCAGCGGTTTTTGTTCCGGGCGAGCCGGGAGGGGGGACTGCGATGGACCACAAGCTTTCCAGACAGGAAGTGGAAGACCTGTGCAAGAAAGACTATATCGTCATTGAGGCTTCAGGCCAGGGCGAACTGACGGCGCGGGTAAATCAGATGCGCGGATTTGGATTCGCGCCCGTAGGTGGCATCACCAAAATGCATGAAGGATCCAAGCCGCAATTGTGGCAGGCGATGCAAAGAATTGGTTAGCCGGCGGCGTGAGCCGGTGTGACGCCTGCGGCGTGCGATTTTCTCTTTTCGTCATGAGCGCTACGAACAATGATTGAAGATATCGATTGGCACAGCAGGACGATTACGCGTTCAACCTTGGTTGACAAGCATTATCGCAACACGCAGAACGTGCGGCGTTTTCTTGTCCGCGAGTGTGGAGCGGAATTCAAGTTTGACCGCGACTTCATGGCGTGGATCAAGAATGGCGCGACGAAAACCATGGGCGAGGTCGCCGATGAGTGGCTCAGAAGACGACGCGTTTGGGCGTGAGCACGGCATGAAACCGCACCGGGCTTAAAGTTTGCCGTCCCATAGGTAAGCCCGCACCTGCATTCGCCGCAGGCATCTCCGAATATCTACTGCGCGACGCAAGCGCCATGATTTTCAGAGACGCTCCATTGCTACTGCCATTACTGCCAGCCGCGATGCCAGCCGTATTGCGGGTGGTGCCAGCCCCACCCATAATGAGCGTGATAGGCCCACACATAGCCCGGACCTGGGATGGCGTAAGTGGGCGCGACGTAGACAACGCCCGGCGGTGCGACGTAGGCCGGCGCGACGTAAGCCGGGCGCGCAGGCACAACAACGCAGCCGGTCAGGGCGAGGGCGACTAGCGCGGAAGAGAGCACGATGGATGATTTCATGATGTTTGACCTTGTCGATTGGAGATTGCCTGACCTCGTGCATTGCAGCGAAGCCGCCTTTACCTGCAAGCGTTTGCGCTGATCCGATGCTTTCCACAGCAACACCGATTTCGCAACCGCACTTTGTTAACGCAGCCGGTTGACGCGCGAATGACTGGATAGTTGTTTCTTCTGTAAGCGATTGTTTCCGTGACGCGCTTGCCGCCGCGATGACTTGGAGATAATGTCAATTTGTTGCCAGTGGGCTATTGAACCTTGCGATTTCCACCTCATCTAACAAAAATAAGCAAAAACTTTCAGGAAATCAGGTCTCCCATGCCCTCGCGCGTATTCATTGCCCTTGTCATCGCCATACTCGGTTTGCTGCATCTCTATATTGGCTGGCATATCTTGCCGGACCTGCCGCTGCCCTATTTCTTCAAGGTTGTCGGTGCGATCTGGTTGATGTTGTCATTTTTTCTCGTTCCGGCAGGCTTGCTCTCTCGCGTCATTGAAAAGCAGCCCTTGGCCGACCGGCTTGCCTGGGCCGGCATGCTGGCGATGGGGTTTTTCTCATCCCTGCTGTTGTTGACTTTCGCGCGACAGGTCTTCCTGCTGGTGGTCGTCTTGACGGACATAGTCGTGCCCAAGGCCGCCGGCGACAGCGCGCTGCTCGTGCCGCTGCTTGCGCTGGCGGTGACGGTGCTCGGCTTTTTCAATGCGCGGCGCGTGGCGAGTGTGCGCCGTATTAATGTGCCGATAGCCGGATTGCCGCGCGGCCTTGAGGGCTTCACCATTGCGCAGATCAGCGACATTCATATCGGTCCGACCATCAAGGGCGATTATCTCGACGCGATTGTCGACAAGGTCAATCGGCTTGAAGTCGATCTGGTTGCCGTGACCGGTGACCTGGTCGATGGCAGCGTCGAGCAGTTGCGCGACCACACGGCGCCGCTGGCAAAATTGAGTGCGCGCCACGGTGCTTATTTTGTCACCGGCAACCATGAGTATTATTCCAATGCCCCGGCCTGGATCGCAGAAGTGCGCCGCCTTGGCTTGACGGTGCTACTGAATGAACACGTGTTGCTCAGGCATAGCGAAGCGACGATGCTGGTTGCCGGCGTCACGGATTACGGTGCGCATCATTTTGATGAGTCTCAGCGCAGCGACCCGCACGCGGCCATCAAGGGCGCGCCGCGAAATATCGGCATGAAGCTGTTGCTGGCACATCAGCCGAGATCGGCTGCGGCAGCCGCCGATGCCGGGTTCGATCTGCAATTGTCCGGCCACACCCATGGTGGACAATTCTTTCCCTGGAACTTGTTTGTCCCGTTGCAACAGCCGTTCACGGCGGGGTTGAACCGCTTGCAACAGTTGTGGGTTTACACCAGTCGCGGCACCGGCTATTGGGGGCCGCCCAAGCGCCTGCTGGCGCCATCGGAAATCACCCATTTGACTCTGGTGGCCGCAGAATGATGCGAATCCAAATCACGAATCTGGAATCATTGTCATGCTGGGGTCACATCTACCCGGCACAATGCAGTCCTCCTCGTCCATTCTGATACCTCCTAAGAATGGAATTGCCGCCCGATGACAAGATCTAGGCGGCTTTTTTTTGCCCGCAATTTTGTTTGCGATTCTGTCTGGAATTTGGCATCTAATGCAGCGACAACGGCAAGCGCGACGGCGTAGACCGCGCGGAAATGCCGCGGAAATGGCACGACGCACGTGCCTTGCCGCAAGGTCTGGCGCCTGCCGGCTTACAGCATCTTACGACAGCAGGGCTTTGACGCGGCGCGACACGAAGATCGGCAGAAAGTCTTGTACGCTGGCCGTGTCTTTCATGTGTGCCAGGATATCTTCGTAGAGCGGCTCAACTTCTTCAAAGGAGCGGCTGACTTCGGTGGCGAGAATGCCGATGATGCGCTCGTGTTGATTTTTTTCGTCTGGATTGGAATACGGTGAGGCGTGTATGGCGGGGTTGGGCATTGCGTGATGATGTTTGTTCAGGTTCATGAATCTATCCACGAAAGAGGGTTTCGATCAAATGTCCTGCAATGAAACGCGACGGGTAGCCAGCGTTTTGATCTTATGCCAAATTTTGGAAATGTCCTTGACAAACAATCAATAAAGTCGAAGAAGACTGCAGTTTATCAGACTATCCCTCCCGTTGTGCCGCTACGTTCAAATGAGGTGTTTCCTGTGTGACATTTCGACCTTTGTTTCATGGCGTTTTGTTGCATTGTCGGCATGATTGTGCATAAGATGCTGGCACTCAACAATTTCAGCATCATCTGGTTCCAGGGAGGAACATGCTGGTACGTTTGGCTCAATTCGGCCGCGGCAGATCGCGCTGGCAGGGCTTTTTCGGATTATTGCTGGTGGCGGCACTTGCAGGCGAACTGTTTGCGTTGCACTGGCTTGATACGGTCGAATCGCGCCTGGCCGATGTCTTCATGCGGCACCACGCTGCCGAATTCAAGGCTGACCCGAACGTGGTCATCATTGACGTCGACGATCTGAGCCTGCGCCAGATGGAAGATATGGCGGGACTATGGCCGTGGCCGCGCGAAACCCATGCGGACTTGCTCGACGGCTTGAGCGAGTTCGGCCCGCGCGCCGTGGTGTTCGACATCGCTTTCAGCGAACGCGATCGCAAGCACCCGAAAAGCGATGCGCGCCTGTCGGAGGCGCTCAAGGCGTCGCCGGCCTATCTGGCAGCGACCCTGACCGCCAATGCGCAGGAAGGCGCCACGCCGCTACGCGACCTTCAAGGAGCCTTCGGCATCAAGCAGGGCGGCATGCCGCAAGCCAGTGCCTACCTGCTGTTGCCCTATGCCGTGGAACCGCAGTTATGGCGCCTGGGCCTGGACAACAGCGAAATCGACGGCGACGGCGTGTTGCGCCATTACCGCCTGCGCACGCCGGTGCAGGGATGGGATTTGCCTTCGCTGCCGGCACGCGTGGCAAGCGACCTCGGCACCGCGTTGCCACCCGGCGACGCCTTCCTGATGACCTGGCCGGGGGGCGGTCGCGTGCGTTATCCGTATGCGGCCGTGTATCGTCTGTTGACCGAACAGCGCCCGGCGATGAACGCAAGTGATTTGCAGGCGCTGCGCGAGAAATTTCACGACAAGGTAATCCTGATCGGCTCTTCGGCCACCAGCAGTTTCGACCAGCACCTGACCCCGTTGGGCGCGAGTTATCCGGGTGTCGAGCTGGTGGCCACCGCCATCGACAACCTGCTCAACCACAATGCATTGCGGGTCATCCCGCCCTGGTGGCCGTTCGGTTGCGGCGTGATGCTGATCGTGTTTCTGGCATTGGCTTTCGCCCGCCGCATCAATCCCATGCTGACAGGTGCGGCTTTGCTTGCCGTCACGCTTGCGGCGCTCCTTGCCGCCGATCTATCGATAGTGCGCCTTTGGATGCTACCTGTGGCGACACCTTTGATGTTTGCCTGGACCTGGTATCTGGTTGCCGCGATAGCCGGCTATTTGCGCGAGCGGCGCTCGCGCGAACAAGCCGTGGCCTTGTTCGGCCGCTTCCTCAACCCGGCGGTGGTGCGCAAGATCGTGGACCAGGGCGAAACGGTGGAGAGCCTGTCCGGCCGCAGCAGCGAAATCACGGTATTGTTTTCCGACATACGCGGTTTCACCACCTTGTCCGAAGCACACCCGCCACAAACAGTGGTGGCACTGCTCAATCGTTATTTCGAACGCCAGGTGGAGGTGGTGTTTCGTCACGGCGGCACGCTCGACAAATTCATCGGCGACTGCATCATGGCGTTCTGGGGTGCCCCGATCGACGATCCGGCGCATGCGCGGCGGGCGGTGGCGGCGGCGCTTGAGATGCAGGAAACGCTGGTGCAGTTCAAACAGGAACTGCACGATGAGAACTCCGATCTGGTCGATTTCGATGTCGGCATCGGTGTACACACGGGGACCGCTGTGGTAGGCTTTATCGGCGCCCGGCGCAAGCTCGACTACACCGCGATCGGCGACACGGTCAACCTCGCCAGCCGTGTGGAGGGGCTGACCAAGGGTGTCGCGCGCGTGCTGGTCAGCCGCGCAACCATGGAAGCGTGCGCCGGGGCGGAAGACATCGGTTTCGAGCTGCGCGGGGCCTTCGCGGTCAAGGGACGGATTGCCGAAGTCGAATTGTATGAGCCTAAGAGAATACAAGGGACATCAACATGAAAACTCTGAATTTAAGGCATTACCTGCTGTTCGCCGCAGGCCTGGTGCCTATCCTCATGCCTGCGCCGGCTCTGGCGGAATCGGCCAGGGTCAAGCAGTCCGCCGAATTGCATGCCGACTCCCAATCCGATTCCGCCACGCTCGCTTCGTTGCCGGATGGCGCGGCGGTCGAGGTGCTGCAACGGCGCGGCGCCTGGACGCAGGTCAAGGCATCCGGGCAAACCGGTTGGGTGCGCATGATGAGTTTGCGTTTCGATACCGCCAGCGGCGCGCCTGCTGGCTCGAATCCCGGCACCGCCATCGCCCAGCTCGGCAGCCTTGGGCGCAAGTCCAATTCGGGCACGGAAACCAATGCGGTGCGCGGCATCAATGAGGAAGATTTGCGAAACGCGCAGCCCAATCCGGCGGCGTTCCAGAAAATGCAGCAATTTGCAACCGACAAAAATGCCGCGCAGAATTTCGGGCGCAAGGCCAAGCTCAACGCCAGCCAGGTGTCGTATCTGCCTGACAGCAACACGGCATCGCGCTAGGGAGAACACATCATGCGATCCATCAAGCATATCCTCGGCGGCGTTGTCATCCTGTTTGCGTGTGCCAACGCCCACGCGCAGTTTGGTCTCAAACTTCCCGGGTTCGGCGGCAAGCCGCTCGATATCGGCAAGACTGCCGATAGCCTGTCTAAACTCGGCGACATCGACGAACCGCGCGAGATCCAGATCGGGCAGGACTTTGCCACGGTTCTGCTGGGCGCCAAGCCATTGCTCGCCGACGAGCATGTGCAACGCTACGTCAACACGCTCGGCCGTTGGCTGGCCCTGCAATCGGAGCGCCCGGACTTGCCCTGGACTTTCGCGGTCATCGACGATCCTGGCTTCAACGCCTTTGCCACGCCCGGGGGCTATATCTTCGTCACGCGCGGCCTGCTCGAACGCATGCACAGCGAATCGGAGCTGGCCGGCGTATTGGGGCATGAGATCGGCCATGTGCTGCGCAAGCATTATCTCAAGGCGGTGAAGAAGGGCGCGGCGCTCTCGCTGTTCACCGATAACGTCAATACCGGCAACTCCCAGATCAAGACCGCCATCGTCAACCTGGTCAAGGATACCTACACCAAGGGCCTTGATCAGGAAGACGAGTATGAGGCCGACCGTGTCGGCGTCGTCATTGCAGCGCGAGGTGGATATGACCCGTTCGGCCTGCCTTCGGTGCTGCAGATATTGCAGGAACAAAGCGGGCAGGACAATAACTTCTCCCTCATCCTGAAGACGCATCCGGCGCCGGGCGACCGTCTTGACCGTCTCGACAAGCTGATGAAAAACCAGTTCGACAGCTTTCCTGGCGCAGTCGGTCCTACGCTCGCGCAGCGCGTCAGGGAATTTTAGCCATAGCTTCGCTGACAAGGACGTCGCATGTCGCGTAGCCAGCGCCTGCTGGACCTGATTCAGATATTGCGCCGCCATCGCTTCCCCGTGCGCGGCGCAACCCTGGCCGAAGAACTCGGCATCAGCCTGCGTACGCTTTATCGCGACATCGCCACACTGCAGGAGCAGGGCGCCAACATCGCCGGCGAGGCGGGATTGGGCTACGTCTTGCGCCCCGGCTTCATGCTGCCGCCGTTGATGTTTACCGAAGAAGAAATCGAAGCACTGGTGCTTGGTTCGCGCTGGATAGCAGAACGCGCCGACGAACGCTTCGCTGCTGTGGCACGCGACGCGCTGGCAAAGATTGCGGCCGTGCTGCCGCCGGAATTGCGCGAATCGCTCGACGCTTCGACGCTGCTGATTGGTCCAGGCCGGCAAATCAGGAAGGCCGTCGTCGATTTGCCGGCAATCCGCCGAGTGATCCGCAACGAGCGCAAGCTCGACATTCTCTACCGTGACTTGAAGGGTGTGGAGTCGAAACGCACGATCTGGCCATTTGCGCTGACGTTTTTCGATAGCGTCGACGTGCTGGTTGCCTGGTGCGAGATGCGCCGGGATTTTCGCCATTTCCGCACCGACAGGATCGCCGCCATGACTGTCCTGGAGGAACGCTATCCGCAGCGGCGGGCCGTGCTGTTGCAGCAATGGCGCGCGAGCCGGGAAGCGGCAGAGATCGATAGAGAAAGGTCCTATCAGGGTACATGAGGTCAAACTCAATACTGTATTGACTCAAAGGAAGCATGCCATGCTCTTTTCATTTGCCGTTTTGCTGGTTTTTCAATGCCTCGGCGAGGGGCTCGTCTTCGCCCTTGGCTTGCCGGTACCCGGGCCGGTGGCCGGCATGCTGCTGCTGTTTGGCGCGCTGGCAATGTCGCCCCGTTTGCTAGATCAACTCGAACAAACCGGCACGGAATTGCTGCGCCATCTGTCGCTGTTGTTCGTGCCGGCAGGCGTCGGTATTTGCGTTTCAGCAGCCAGCCTCGCCGGGCATTGGCTGGCCATCATAATTTCGGTTGTCGTCAGCACCATACTCACCATTGTCGTGACGGCCACGGTGACGCGCGCCGTCATCAAGTTGCAGGGGAAAAACGACCAAGGAGAAAAATAGTGCACAAGCTGCCGGACTTTGACCTGCTTTGGGTTTATCTTTCTGCGTCGCCGCTACTGGGCTTGACCTTGACGCTGTGCGCTTACGTTTGCGCGCACTGGCTTTACGCGCGCTGCAATTATTCGCCATTGGTCAACCCGGTGGCGATTGCTGTTGCGCTGGTGTGTGCCGTGCTTGCCGTGAGCGGCATGTCTTATCACGACTATTTTTCCGGCGCGCAGTTTGTGCATTTCCTTCTGGGACCTGCCACGGTGGCGCTGGCCATTCCGCTGGTGCGTCAATTGCCGCGCCTGCGCCGCACCTTCCTGCCGCTGTTTTGCGGCCTGGTATGCGGCTCGGCCACGGCAATCTTTTCCGCCGTCGCGATGATGATCGTCATGGGCGGTTCCAATCAACTGGTGGTTTCCATCGGCCCCAAGTCGGCCACGACGCCGATTGCGATGGCGGTGTCGGAAAAGCTCGGCGGCTTGCCGGCCGTGACCGCCGTGCTGGTCATCAGCACCGGTATCTTCGGCGCGATCGTGGCGCGCTTTCTGTTCGAGCGGCTGCGCATCAATTCGGCCGAGGTCCAGGGCTTTGCGCTGGGCGTTGCGTCGCACGGCATCGGCACGGCGCGGGCATTCCAGGTCAGCCCGGAGATGGGGGCATTTGCCGGACTCGGCATGGGATTGAACGGTGTGCTGACGGCGCTGATGGCCCCTTGGTTGATTCCCGCGGTAGTGCGATTGTTGGCATGATGGGCGCGTTGCCTGCTGTCAGCCGGGGTCGCGTCAATTTCCCCGCTTCGAAGAAAAATACTCAGCGGGCGTAACACCAACGAGCTTTTTGAAATCCCGGATAAAGTGCGCCTGGTCCGCATAGCCGAGATCGAGCGCAAACTCTACCCAATTCGGTTCCACCATGATTGCGATGCGTTCCGCAGCCTCATGCAGGCGATAACGCTGGATGACCCACTTCGGGCTTACACCGACGTACTCGTCGAACAGTCTTTGCAGGCGACGCATGCCGATATCGCATTCCTTGGCCAGTTGCTCGACCTTGATGATGCGCCTGTCGGCGGCGATCCGGCTGACAATGCCGGCGGCGAGTTCGGCTTCCGGACTAAAAACCGGGTGACGCGCGCGCAGGAATTCCTCGATGACGGCGATGGCGTCGTGATGCTCCGTGTGCGCCAGCACGCGTTCGTCTAGCGCCCGGGCATCCGACCCGAATACATCGGTCAAGGCCAGCGTCTTGTCGCTATAGACTGAGACGGCGACGTCCACGAATGCGCGGAACCCACCGGGGAGGAACTTGACGCCGAAAACGCGGCTCTTGCCTTCGAGTAACCTGGTGAAGCGGGCCGCGTGCACGCCGACCAGTTGCGCCGATCCGGGTTCGAGGACGATGTGCAACGATGGATGCGGCAGGGTTTCGACGGTTTTTGCCTCGGGCAGATTCCACTCGACCGTCCAATAGTGCTCGACAAATGGCGCGAGGTCGGGCGACGGCAGGTAGCGCGCATGGCGCGTATCGCCGAGTACGATGTCGGCCCGCAGGATGCCACGCGGTTTATCTTGTTTTAGTGTCGCCATGTCGCGTTTTTTCAATAGGATCGGGCAATTCGGCGCTACAGTGCTTGCGTGTGTGCAGTGGATCGTGTGATTCTACCGCAGCTGCGGCATTAGGCCTCATGTTGCCAGATGCTTGCACTTGGCGGCAAAGTCCGCGTTTATCAAAAGGGTGCTGTAAAAAAGGGCGCTGTAAAAAAGGGTGCTGTAAAAAAGGGGGCTGCAAATGAGGTATGGCAAAATTTTGGCTATCGTGATCGTCGCGGGTCTGGCCGTGAGCCATACGCGCAGTGCGATTGCCCAGGCGACTCCTATCAACGGCGATTCCAGCAAAAGAGGTGCGACCATGACGAAACAAGCGACCGGCCCGTTCGACGTAAAATTGAACCCGCTGCAACCATATAACACTGCGGAAGATGCGAAGTTCGCGCGCATGTCGATCGACAAGCAGTTTCACGGCGATCTGGAGGCGACCAGCAAGGGCGAGATGCTGAGCGCGGGCAGCGATGTCAAGGGTTCGGCGGGATACGTGGCGATCGAACGGGTCACCGGCACGCTGCATGGGCGCCATGGCAGTTTCTCGCTGCAGCATAACGCCACCATGACGCGCGGCGAGCCCTACCTGAACATCATTGTGGTGCCGGATTCCGCAACCGGGGAATTGACCGGTCTTAGCGGCAACATGCGCATCATCATTGCCGACGGCAAGCATTCCTACGCATTTGAGTACTCGCTGGCCCAATGATGCCGCGGCCAATTGTTTGCGCATGGGAATGTTCGTTCTCCGATAAGTATGCGAATGCCAGTCCATCAATCGATTGCGGCAAGTTGACGACGGGAGCCGGCCGCCGTTGATGTAAATCAAACAGACGGCGACCATTTCTCGCTTGAGCAAGCGCGACGCTACTGACAGAAATTGACAGTGCGCCTGCCTATGATGGCGCCAGGTCGAAACAATGACCGACCTGGAACAGAGTTCCCCCATCATTTCTTGCGATTAATCTGGAGTCCTGCCATGAAAGACATGAATCAAGTTATCCTGTACGTCGACAATCCGCTTGCCAGCGCCGCCTTCTATGGCACTTTGCTTGACAAGGCGCCGCTGCAAGCGTCTGAGACTTTTGCCGTGTTCATGCTCGACTCTGGCGTCAAGCTCGGCCTGTGGTCCAAGCATTCAGTCGAGCCGGGAGCCACGCCGGTCGGCGGTAGCGAATTCGGATTCTCGGTGCCCGACAGGCAGACCGTGGATACGCACTACGAAGTCTGGAAAGCGCGCGGCCTGCGCATCGCACAATCGCTCACTGCCATGGATTTCGGCTACACCTTCGTTGCGCTTGATCCTGACGGCCATCGCCTGCGCGTGCTGGCCTTGGGGGTATAGCCTTCGTACCGGCAGTGGCGCATATTCAACCCGCCATTTGCAGTCGCGCCGTGGGCCGCTCCTCGCGGGCGCGATCCACGTCCTTGCTGCGATACATTTGTTCGGGAATTTGCGCCAGCGCGGATGGGTGCAGCTGTTCGGATTCCAGGCCGTAGAATTTCTGGAAGCTCATGATCAAGGGGCGCCACTTGTCAGGATCGATGCGGTTTGCGTCACCGTCCTGCAGCAGGGTTTGCTCGATGTGCACACGCCTGATGCGCACTTCAAATGACAGCAGGCGGCCGCGCATTGCCGTATCGTCGTCGGCAATGCCATGGCACGCTTCGACCACGGCTTCCAGCTGCACGGGGCATTGTAACACCCTCGGGGCCAATACGGTTTGCGCTTCCATCGCCGTCCATTGTGCGGTCGAGAATTTGTCTTTGACGTGCCGATAGCCGCGCGCCAGCTTCACGGCCGGCACCGGGTCGGCGCCAGTCGTCAGCGCCAGTCGATTGACGCCGTCCACCTGGGCTGCCGACGGAAGATTCAACACGCATTCACCCGTGCGCTTGAGGTTTAGCACGGTCTGGCTCGCAGCACCCAAGCCTAGCATGGCGCGCCAGCCTAGCCAGAAGACCGATGACATGGGCGCCAGGTTGGGCGTGCCGTCTTCATTGACGGTGCCGATCACGACGACGGGTGTGCCGAAATACAATATTGCCGGTTCGCTGGGGACATGCATGTGGATCTCCTTTTCATGGCGACGAAGCGCAGTATGAAAGGAAGCCGAAAATTTTACTCGCCGGTATCGGACGTGAAATTGTTGGGGCAGATCCGTCAGCGGGACGCCGTCATTTCTTGACGATCCCGGCACGGATGCTCGTATTCGTCTGCATGACTTGTGTACCTGCGCCACGCGTCACGATCATCAACTGGCAGTAATAGCAGTAATCTTGCTTGATATTGACATGAAGTCTCCCTTCATTCGGTGAAGTCGCGGATCGGGATCAGCAACTCCGTAAGCAGATTTTCCGGCGCAGTATCGTGCGGTGAATTCAGGTAGCGTTCCAGCGTGGGCCGGTCGTCCGGCACATAGCTGCTTTGCGGCAGCCAGGTGCTGTAGAGTGCGGTCAACACGACATTGATCTGCGTATACGGGCCGGCCAACGTATACAGCGCATAGCGCCCACCGGGTATCGTCATCAATTGCATGTCGGGATGGACCGGTATGTCGCCGAGGCCGCTGACTGCTGCATGGTACAGGCAGCCTTCGATATTGTCTTCGTCGTCGCCTTGATCGCCGATCATGACGCCGAACCAGGTGTCGGTCGCGCGCTCGCCGATGTACGATGCCATGCGCAAGAACGTGTGCGGTATGGTCGACGGCGGTCCGGGATGGCGTAGCGCCTGTACCTGGTAAGCCGGGCGTTCGACGATTTGCACATTCAAAGATTGTTCCTGAGCAGCTTTGTCTTGCATGGTGACGACTCCTATCTTCTTCTGAAAATCACGCGGCGCCAGGCCGGTGAATTGTTGGAAAGCCCGTGAGAATGCCTGCGGGCTGTCGTAGCCGACTTCCATGCCGATTTGCGTCACGCTATCCTTGCCCGAGCCGAGCAACTGTGCCGCCTTCGCCAAACGGGCGCGCCGAACGGTCGCTGCAACGGTTTCGCCGGTGATGCCGCGATAGATGCGATGAAAGTGAAACGGAGAAAAGTGCGCGATCCCGGCCAGGTCTTCCAGACCGTGTTCGGCCAGCGGATCGGCGACGATCGCCGCCACGACGCGGGCGACGCGTTCGCGATAGCTACGTTCGGTCTGGGTAGTGGTCATGGGAAGGAATTTTACCGCCGGCTCCGGTGTCGCACTTAGCCGGATTTGCTATCTTGCATGGGCGCAGGCTTCCGGCCTGCGCCACTATTAAGCCTATTCGCTCAACTGCTGCAACAAATACAGCCGCTGATAGATGCCGCCCGCAATGTCCATCAATTCTTCATGCCGCCCGGCTTCGGTGATGCGGCCGTGGTTCAGCACCACGATACGGTCGGCATCGCGGATGGTCGAGAGGCGGTGCGCGATGGCAATGATGGTGACCTTGCCGCGCAGTTCGGTCAGCGCAGTCTGGACGACCTGCTCGGTTTCGCTGTCGATGTGCGAGGTTGCCTCGTCGAGGAACAGGATCGATGGCTGGCCCGCCAACGCGCGGGCGATCGCGACCAATTGTTTTTGCCCGGTGGAAAGGCGCGCGCCGCCTTCGCCGAGTGGCGTGTCATAGCCTTGTTCCAGCGCGCTGATAAAATCGTGCGCCTTGGCGGCGCGCGCGGCGGCTTCGATGTCGGCGCGGCTCAAGCCGCGCCCCATGTCGATATTTTCGCGCGCGCTGGCGGCCAGCAAGAACGGGTCTTGCGGCACGAGGCCGACGCGTTCGCGAAACGCCGTGTCACCGATGCTGGCAAGCGGTAGCCCATCGATTTCGATATAACCGCTTTGTGCATGGTAAAAGCGCAGCAACAACGACAGCAGGGTTGATTTACCGCTGCCGGTGTGACCGACGATGCCGGTGAAGCTGCCGGCCGGAATCTTCAGGTTAATGTCGTGCAAGACCGGGTTTTCCGGCGCATAGCCAAAACTCAGGTCGTGGATGGCGACCGCGCCGGCCGTGATGCGCGCGTCTTCGATGTTTAGCTCAGGCTGGGTTTCCTGCAACAGTTTGTTGACGCGCGCCGTCGAGATCACCGATTGCTGCAACTGGCTGAACTGCAGCGTGATCTGGATCAACGGATCGATCACGCGGCCGATATAGCTGACGAACGCATACAGGATGCCGGCTTCGACCGCGCTCGCGCGTTCGGCACCGAAGCTGTAGATGACGGCCGAAAGCAGCAGGATGTTCAGCATGTCGAGCGCGGGCCGCAGCAGCCACGCATTGGCGCGCAATTCGCCGAGGCGCGCATGGTAATGCGACAGGTTGGTCACGCCGAAGCGCGCATTGAAACGCTGTGTGGCATTGGACGATTGCAGCACCGGCATGCCGGCGATCGATTCGGCCACCTGCGCATTGATGTCGCTACGCAGCTCGCGCGAGCGCGCCACGGCAGGGGCGCTCATGCGCTGGTAAAACCAGACGATGACTACCACGACTGGAATCAGCGTGGTCACGATCAGCATCAGACGCCAGTCGAGCAGGGCCATGGCGACCAGTGCGCCGACGATGACGATGCTGCTGTCGAGCATCACGAACAAAACCTGGATATACAGTGTCTTGACGGCTTCCGTGTCGTTGGTGACGCGGCTCACCAGTTGCCCGGTGATGGCCTTGTCGAAGAATGCCATGGGCAGGCGCAGCACGTGGCCATACACTTGTTCGCGCAGGCGCCGCACCGAGCGCATGGCCAGGCCGGCCAGGCGCAGCAATTGCAGGTAGCGCACGATGGAGGCGGCACAGCCGGCCAGCAGGCTGCCGCCCAGCAGTGCGATCATGCGCGGCCAATCCAGGTGGTGTGCCAGCAGGTGGTCGTCGATGAACGCGCGGCCAAACAGCGGGCCGAGCATTTCCAGCCCGGCCGCGAGGATCAGCCAGACGATGCCTTTGAATAAATGGTGTCGTTCCGGGCGCGCGGCCTGGCGCAAGAGGGATACGGCTTGCCAGGTTTCAGAGCGCATCGAGACTTTCTTCCAGTTGCTGGTATTGCCATTGCGCGGCGTACCAGCCTTCCTGCGCCAGCAGGCTCTGGTGGTTGCCGGCCTCGGCGATGCGGCCATGCTTGAGCACGATAATGTGGTCGGCATCGGCAACCGAACTCAGGCGGTGGCTGACGATGATCACACTGCGCTCCGCATGCTTGCGCCGCAATTCCTGCAGGTGTGCGAGGATCTGCGCTTCGGTGCCGGTGTCGACGGCCGACAGCGCATCATCGAGCAGCAGGAGCGGACTGTCGGCCAGCAAGGCACGCGCGATGGCAACGCGTTGGCGCTGTCCGCCCGATAGCGTCACACCGCGTTCGCCGACCGGCGTATCGTAACCCTTGGGCAGGCGCATGATGTCGTCGTGCACGGCGGCGAGGCGCGCGACATGTTCGATCTCCGTGCGACTGGCGTCGGCTTTCGCCAGCGCGATGTTGTCGGCAATCGTGGCGGAAAACAGGAACGACTCTTGCGGCACCCAGCTGATGGCGCTGCGCAGTGTCGCCAGCGGATATTGATCGAGCGCCTGTCCGCCCCAGTGCAAGGCGCCGCTCTGCGGCGAATTCTGGCGCAAGATCAATTTCAGCAGTGTCGACTTGCCCGCGCCGGTAGCACCCACCAGGCCGAGCGTCTTGCCGTTTTCCAGCTGCAGCGACACATGGTCGAGTGCCGGCGTGCTCTGGCCCGGATAGGCGTAACTGATCTGATCGATGGCGAGGGTGCCGTGCGGCGTCGAGGCCAGGGTGCCATGGTCGTCGATGGCGAGCGGTTCGTTCAGTACCGGTTCCAGGCGCTTCCAGGCCGCCTTGCCGCGCTCCAGCAAAGACAGCACCCAGCCGGCGGCAAACATCGGCCAGATCAATTGGCCGAGATACATGCTGAAACTGGTCAATGAACCGATGGTCAGCTGGCCCTGCCAGACCAGGTAACCGCCGAGTACCAAGGTCAGCGTGGCGGACGCGGTCAGGGTGATACCGACTGCCGGCTCATAGGCGGCTTCCCAGCGTTGTGCCGACAGGCTGGAGGCAGCGGCGTGTTCCGCCAGGTCGGCAAACTGCTGCGCACTGCGGCGCTCCAGGCCCAGTGCGCGCAAGGTACGCACGCCGGACAAGGTCTCTTGTACGTGGTCGTTCAATTTGCTGAAGCGGTCAAGCGAATCGCGCCAGGCGTCGTGCACGCGACGCGACACGACCCAGAATGCCACGCCCATGAAGGGAAACGGCAGCAAGGCAACCAAGGCGAGGCGCCAGTCCACGCCCAGGATCATCGTGCCGAGCACGATCACCAGCGTGGTGCTGCCGTCGTAGCCGGCCAGCATGGCTTCGCCGGCAGCCATTTCTATCGCATCGATATCATTGGTGGCGAGCGCCATCAAGTCGCCCGTGCGTTGCTTCTGGTAAAACGCGGCGCCTTGCAGCGACATGCGCGCATACAGGGCAGTGCGCAATTCCATGCCGAAACGGTAGGCTGCGGCAAACAATTGCAGGCGCCAGCCGACGCGCAGGAAGTAGATGACCACGCCCATCCCGACCGGTATCGCCAATTGCAGCAACAACGGCCGGCCGTGCAAGGTACCTGCGACCAGTTGGTCGATGATCGCGCCGATGCGGCGCGGGACGAATACGCTGAGCAAGCTGATGCCGGTCAGCATGGCGGCGGATGCGAGGTAGGCTTTCCAGTGGCGGTAAACGAAGCGGCGTATCAGTTGAAACAGCGTCATCCAGCAGGCTTCCCGTCTTATGTGAATTGCAGCGCGTAGATCGGCGGGAGATTGGACGACACCTGCTGCCAGTCGTCGCCCGCATTGTCAGATGCCCACAGGCTGCCGGTGGTCGAGGCCATCAGCAAGGTTTGCCCATCATCCGCCACGGCCAGGCCGTGACGATAGATGAGATCGTAGCATTGCTCCTGCGGCAAGCCGTTGCGCAGGATCTCGAAGGTGTTGCCGCCGTCGCGCGTGCGCGTGACCGCCAGGGCGGCATCGACCGGAACGCGTTTCTGGTCCGCCGCGGCGGGAGCAAACCACGCGGTGTCGGGTTCGCGCGGGTGGCTCGCCACCGCGAAACCGAAATCGCTGGTGTCGGAGCTGCCCGGTTTGCGCTGGTGCCAGTAGGCGCCGCCGTCGTTGGAATGCCAGATCCCGTTGTGGTGCTGGCACCAATACACGTCGGGCGCGCTTGCGCATTGCACGATGCGGTGCGGGTCTTGCGTTTCGGACACCTCGGCCTGCTCGGGCGGCATGTAGGAAGCGTGCATGCCCTTGGTGTGGGCAGTCCAGCTGGCGCCGCCGTCACGCGTGATCCACACGCCGCCGCATGAGACGCCGATCAGCATGTGGCTGCTGTCGCGCGGGTCGACGCAGATCGAGTGGATGCCCGGCGTATCGTAGCCGCCGCCGAACCAGGCCTTGCGCTGCGGCATGTCCCACAGCGAACGCACCAGTTCCCAGCTTGCGCCACGATCATCGGAACGGAACAGACCGCCGGGCAAGGTGCCAGCCCAGAGCACGCCCGGCTGATCATTGCCGCCACAGGCCAGGCTCCAGATCAGCTTGAGTTTCCATTCGATCTCTTCCTTGACGCCTTCCGGCTGCGCCGGGTAGGCCGGCACGGCGATCTCGGTCCAGGCATCGCTGCCGGAATTGCTGACAGAATCGCGGCGGTGCAGTTTGCAGCCGAAATGGCCGAGATTGAGCGCGGCATAGGTGGCGCCGTCGCGCCGGTCGAACAGGGTCATGCTGACCGGGTCGCCGACGAAATGCGTGCGCTCGACGCGCCAATCGCCGTTGGCGCCGGAAATCTCGAACAGGCCTTTACGCGTAGACAGCAAAGCATGGTGTGGCATGGTCATCCTCCTGACAGGGCTTGCAGCACATGGATCTGGCTGGCGGGCGCAAGCGGCTCGCCGAGCGTGATGCGGTCATGTATGCGCAGGCCGTCGATGAAGATCGTCACGTGCTGGCGCAAATGGCCTTGCTCATCGAGTATATAGCCGCGCAATTGCGGGTTGATCGTGAACGCGTCTTCCAGCGCTGCGCGCAACGTGTCGGCCGCGGTGTCGACTTCCGGCACGGCAATGAAACGGCGCAATTGTTGCGTGAAGACGAGTTTTGCCATAGGTCGGAAATTATAGCGCGATTGCCATTGCGGGGCTGCGATTGTGCAATGCGATTTGCGCGGTATTTCGGCGAAGCACAATGCGGATTTCTGGCACAATGAAAGTTGCCCCGGTTCTTACCCATTGCACTCCATGAATCCATCCGAATCTTCGTCGGCGCCACCCGTTTCAGCGCAGCAGTCGGCCTATGACGTCTTCAACGGCGACGCCGACGGGCTGTGCGCCTTGCACCAGTTGCGCCTGGCCGAACCGCGCGAGGCGATACTGGTGACCGGCGCCAAGCGCGACATTGCCCTGCTCGAACGCGTGCCGCCGCAACGAGCCACAGACGTTTGCGTGCTCGACATTTCCCTCGACACCAATGCGGTTGCCCTGCATGCGTTGATAGATGCAGGTTGCCGCGTGCAGTATTTCGATCACCATGCCGCGCAACAGGCATTTTCCCACCCGCTGCTGCAATGGCATTGGGACGAATCGCCCGAGGCTTGCACCAGCATATTGGTGGACCGTTATCTGCACGGCCGCTTTCGCGCCTGGGCCATCGTTGCGGCCTTTGGCGACAACCTGGAAACGGTTGCGCGCGCCATGGCGGGGCATCTCGGCCTGACGATTGTGCAGGCAGATGCTTTGCAGTTGTTGGGTACTGTGCTGAACTACAACGCCTACGGCGAGAGCGTGGCGGACTTGCATATTGCGCCGGATGCGCTGTATCGCGCGCTGCGCCCGCATGCCGACCCGTTCGCCTTCATCGCCGAGGCGGCCGAATATCGCCTGCTGGTTGACGGGTACGCGCAGGATGCCGAGCGCATGGAGAGCTTGCAGCCGCGTTGGAGCGGCCCCTGCGGCGACATCTATGTGCTGCCCGATGCCGCCTGGGCGCGGCGGATTTCCGGCATCTTCGCCAATCGGCTCGCGGCGCAGGGAGCCGGGCGCTCGTTTGCCGTGTTGACCGGGCAGAGCGGCGGCAGCTTCGGGGTCAGCGTGCGCTCCGGAGCGCCAAACGCGTCACCGGCGCACCGCTTCTGCGAGGGTTTTGCCACCGGCGGCGGGCGCAAGCTGGCCGCTGGTGTCAATCGATTGCCGGCAGATGACGTCGAACCGTTCAGCGAGCGTTTCTTCGCCTATTTTTCTGAGCAGCATGCGCCATGACTTCCTGCTAAAGCAACTGACTGGTCAGAGACCGAAGACGTCGCTGATCCAGCCCTACGCCGTTTTCGATGCCAGCGCAGCTTGCCGCATCGCTTCCAGGCTGGCGCCGGGCGTCAATAGCGTGCCGTCGTAACGCAATTCGATCAAAGCCGGCAGCCCGGTTGACTCGATATGCGTTAGGGCGCGTTTCAATGCCGGCACAAATTCGGCGGTCTTCTCGACGGCCTCGCCATGCGCGCCGTAAGCGCAGGCCAGCGCGGCAAAGTCGGGATTATGCAAATCCGTGCCGGACACGCGCGCCGGATAGGTCTTTTCCTGATGCATGCGGATGGTGCCGTACATGCTGTTGTTGAAGACGATGAACAAGACGCCGGCCTTGTATTGCACGGCGGTGGCCAACTCTTGCCCATTCATCATGAAGTCCCCGTCGCCAGCAAAATTGAGCACAGCGCGCGCCTTGCCATTGTGCTGGCTGATGATGCGCGCCGCCACTGCGGCCGGCACGCCATAGCCCATTGCACCCGAGGTTGGCGCCAGTTGCGTGCGCATGCCGCCCGATTTGTCACCGTAGTGCCAGAAGCGATGGCCCCAGGTCGCGAAATTGCCGGCGCCATTGGTCAGGATGGTGTCCGGCGGCAAGGCCGCTTGCAGGGTCTGCACCACTTGCCACAGGTTCAGCGCTACTTGCCCATCCTTGAACACGGCGGGTTCGGCTTGCCAGGCGGCCAGTTCGGCGCGCGCCTCCAGCACCGCCTTGTGCCGTGCTGCGCTGGCTGCCAGCGGCGCCATGCCTGCCAGCGCGGCAGCAATCTGCGCCATCCCGCTGTTGATCATCAAGTCGGCCTGGTAGACGCGTCCCAACTCTGCGGCGTCACTGTGCACATGGATCAGCGTTTGTTGTGGGCGCGGCGCTGCCAGCAGGCTGTAACCGCTGGTGGTCATTTCACCGAGCCGCGGGCCGATGGCGATGATCAGGTCGGCCTCCTTGATGCGCGCCGCCAGCCTGGGATTGATGCCGATGCCGACATCGCCGATGTAATTCGCGTGCCGGTTGTCGAGCAGATCCTGGAAGCGGAACGCGCAGGAAACAGGCAGCTGGTTGGCTTCGGCAAAGAGCCGGATTTGTTCGCAGGCGCCGCTGTCCCATCCGCTGCCGCCGAGCAGCACCAACGGCCGCTGCGCCGCCGCCAGCATGGCGTGGAATTGGGCGAGTTGCCCGGGCGCGGGCGCGGCTTGTACCGGTCGATAACGCTGCGTGTCGGCCACCGTGGCGGTATCGACCAGCATGTCTTCCGGCAAGGCCAGTACCACTGGGCCGGGCCGGCCGCTGGTGGCGACCTGGAACGCGCGCGCCACGTATTCCGGGATGCGCTCGGCGCGATCGATTTGCGCGACCCATTTGCTCATTTCGCCGAACATGCGACGATAGTCGATTTCCTGGAACGCTTCGCGCTCGACGAAATCCCCGCCGACCTGGCCGATGAACAAGATCATCGGCGTCGAATCCTGGAACGCCGTATGCACGCCGATGGCGGCATTGGTTGCGCCCGGCCCGCGCGTGACAAAACAGATGCCGGGCTTACCGGTCATCTTGCCGTAGGCTTCGGCCATGAAGGCAGCGCCGCCTTCCTGGCGATTGACGATGAATTGAATGCTGGAGTCGTGCAGGGCATCAAGCACTGCCAGATAGCTTTCTCCGGGAACGCCAAAGGCCAGTTCGGCACCGTGGATTTGCAGCGCGTCGACCAGGATGCGACCGCCGCTTCGATTTTTTGACATGGATGAATTGTCTCCGGGCACTGCAATGGTTTTGTTGATATGCCGCAAGCGTGCGACTGGCTCAATCGAGCGGCAAGGCCAGCGCACTTTGGCGAACGGTTATTTTGATTTGCTACACTATCAGAAAAGTACGGCCGGCTGCGTCAAATTACGTACACATTGCAGACCGGGCCCCCGATTGCAACGGCCCGACAGAACTTTTTGGCGACGATGCCATGGGGTAACGGTTTGCCCGCATCGATGTACGTTACAATGACACCTGAAGCAAGCCAGACAGCCGCTGGCCGGCGTTGCAAGACGCCGGCGGGAGGAAGGTCCGGACTCCATAGAGCAGGGTGACGGTTAACGGCCGTCCGCCGCGAGGCGAGGAATAGGGCCACAGAGACGAGCGTATTAAGT